>QFCE01002632.1_pt1 | contig 206260 bp, 204 predicted proteins | sample 5346091 | NCBI WGS metagenome assembly QFCE01 (sample SAMN09062252, study PRJNA434731) | Human gut metagenome, whole genome shotgun sequencing project. | isolation source: stool timepoint A chromium assembly | host: Homo sapiens | collected 2015
GTTCCCAGTTGGTTAGTGAGGGCAAAAACCTCACGAACCTTGAAAACAGAATACACATTCAACAGGTACATCAAAAAGTATGAGCCGAGCAGCCCAGTTGCAAAGGCTTATGCTGAGTTCGCAAAGGAGGTGTCCGCAGATGGCAGGAAGAAAGAGCGACTTCACTCTACCGACGCTCGATGAACTGTTCACAACGCAGGAGCTTCGGGACGATGCCAAACTCAGTAAAATCCGGGATATTCCCCTTGAGCTGATCGACGATTTCCCCGGCCATCCTTTTAAGGTCAGAGATGACGAGGATATGATACAGCTTGTGGAGAGTGTCAAGGAACGAGGAGTTATCACCCCGGCTACCGTCCGGCCAAAGGAGGATGTCAGATACGAGCTGGTTTCGGGTAACAGACGAAAACGGGCCTGTGAGCTTGCCGGTTTTGATACGCTTCGTTGCGAGGTCGTAGACCTTGACCGTGACGCCGCTACCATTCTTATGGTCGAAAGCAATTTTCAACGGTCGCAGATACTGCCAAGCGAAAAAGCCTTTGCCTACAAGATGCGGCTGGAAGCGATGAAACGGCAAGCCGGTAGACCGAGCAAAGAAAATGCGTCGCCACTGGCGACTAATAAAAAGGAGGGCTTTTGATGAATAGAGAATCATCTCCGCGAGAAGGACTACTCTTTCGACTATGCGAAGCAGCCGTCCAAGGCCATGTTCAAATACCGGAAAGCATTCCTGCGTAATGATGGTGAGCGCTATAACGCGTTCCTGGAGGCTGTAAGCAGCGGTGAAAAGCAGCTGCATGCAGATAACCTTGCTCCTTATGAGATCGTCAGATCTGCGCTGGATGCAAACCGGTGGGGGTTTAATGCCCGTTTAACTGACGGAGAGAAGGCAGCACTCAATGCGTCCTGGGCGTCACTTCCCGACTTCTGTGACAACAGAAATGCGCTGGCAGTAGTGGATACCTCCGGATCCATGTACTGCTATGACAACGCGCTGCCGGCGGCTGTTGCGCTGTCCTTGGGACTGTATTTCGGAGAGCGTAATACCGGTATATTCCATAACCATTTTATCGAGTTTTCTTCTCGGCCGCAGCTTATTGAGATCAAGGGCAAGACCTTTGCCGAGAGGCTGGAGTATCTGTGCACCTTTAACGAGGTTGCCGATACAAATGTGGAAGCGGTCTTTGATCTGATCTTGGATGCGGCAGTGCGCAACAATGTCCCGCAAGAAGAGCTGCCCGAGACTTTGTATCTGATTTCGGATATGGAGTTCAACGCCTGCGTTCGAAATGCATCTGTGTCTAATTTTGCCAGTGCAAAGCGCAGATTTGCGGAGCATGGGTACAGATTACCTCAGATTGTCTTCTGGAATGTTGCGAGCCGGAACAGCAATCAGCCCGTGACAAAGAACGAGCAAGGCGTTGCCCTGGTTTCCGGATGTACGCCGCGTCTGTTTTCCATGGTGGCAAGCGGAGACCTTTCCCCTTACTCTGTCATGATGGATATCATAGAGTCAGAGCGGTACGCAAAAATTTCAGCATAAAGCGAAGGCGGTACCTACCGGTATCGCCTTTTCTTTCATATGAATAATCTCAGGGCAGGCCAAACGAAGAACACCCAGAATCTGGACATGCATGAATTGATAACAAAAAAACAATTATATGAGGTGACGAACAAAATCGCCACCTCGTTTTGCTTTTCTACAAACCTATTGCATTTCTTTTTTGCCTGAGTATAATAACATTATGGGATTTCAAATCCCATATAGAAACAGAGGTGCTGATATGAGAACAAAGAATCAAGAAACTCTGGACAGGATATTGAAGTTCGTAAACAAGTATTATCAGGAGTATCACAGCTCTCCTACGATCAACGATGTTGCTGAAGGTGTCGGCGTTGCCAGATCCACTACACATCGCTACCTTCAGGAGCTGAGTGATCGCAACCTGATTGACTACAGCAGAGGTATCTTGTCTGCTCCCCAGAGCGCCAAAATGAAAACGGCCTATGTATCCGCCCCGTTAGTAGGTTCTATTCGCTGCGGCAATCCGGAGGATGAGGAAGAGTCGATTGAGGAGTATGTCAGCCTCCCGGTCTCTATGTTTGGCAAAGGAGATTTCTACATTCTCCGTGCCAAAGGCGATTCCATGGTGGATGCCGGAATCGATGAGGACGATCTGCTTGTTATCGAGCGTAATTGCCCTGCTCTCGAAGGGGATATAGTCGTTGCGCTGGATGAAGACAACCAGAATACGCTGAAGCGATATGCCGGCTACGACGAGGACAGTGGGTATTACATCCTCGAATACGAAAACGAGGAGCAGTACCCAGGCAAGACCATAAAGCTGAGAAGCTTTCAGGTACAAGGCGTTGCTCGGCACGTAATAAAATCACTCTAAACAATAATCTTGATTCGATGGGAGATGTGTTGTTTTGAATGCAAAAGATGTGAAATGCCCCATTTGCGGCACAGTCAACAGGAGTCTCGATTTAGATGAGACCGACGGATGGATGGAATGTGAGAGCTGCCATAATGCCGTTCAGATATTGGCGTACGCTAAAACCAAGCGCGTTCCGGTATATCAGATGGCAGATTGCAATCTCCTCGTTCCGTTGAGCAAGAAAAGATAGAAGGAGAATGGCGATGCTGGAGGATTGGACGATTTACTCTTGGTATTGCCCAAACTGTAAGACGCAGGTAGCGGGGCTAAAAAACAAGAAAAATCAAATCAGAGTTATTTGCACAAAGTGCGGCGTTGAAATGGTTCGCACGGTTGTAAGCAGGCGGCATGATGTGATTGATATGTTCGCACCGTCAGGAATGGAACATAGCGAGCTGGAATTGAGGGAGTATTGATATGACGATGTTAGAGGCTTTTGTAAAGGAGCGCAACGAGGCGCTGTTCAGCCTTGACCGCAAGAAGATCGAGGCCTACATGATCAAATATGGAGAAACGGAAATTGCGCAGACACCCGATGTTGTTTTCTGGGCATCCGTGTACAAGGCCATTTGCGGTGTCAAGGATGCGCCGGAAGCCATTGTAAGCAAGGCAAAGGCATGGCTGCATGAGCACGGTATGAGCCCTTATCTGGCGGGGTGATAGATTTCTCCCCCCTGATTTGTTTGAAGAACATCGAAGCGAGTTCCTATAACAACTGAATCTACGACATCACGACGGAACGGTCGGGCTGAAACAGGGCCGCGCTAAATCCGCTTCCAGGTCACTTGATCGTGGGCAACCGCCCGAACATGAACCGGTAGTTATTCCAGACATACGTGAGAGGCCACCGGCAAGGTAAGACACTATAGTTCTATCTATAGGTCCGCCTTGTCGGTGGCCTTTTTTTGTTTTTTACCGACATCACAAATACATATTCGCAGCCTGAAGTACAAGGGCCAAGGATACAAATACGCTGATTTCAAACTCTTTTGAAAAAGCAGTATGGGTACCCTTAGATTTCTGCGCCCTTTTTCAGGCAGGCAGCATCGGGAGTCCTTTTCGCCAGCGTAGTTGTGTCCTTTGGACCGCAGCAGGCGGAAAGGACTTTTTATGTGCGACCAGTGGCTCTGCTATATCGCTGAATATCCGTGATCTCCGAATTTTTGACTTTCACCCAAATTCAAAAATTCAAAGGAGATCACAGTAATGAAAAGAACATTTTTGGTAAAGAAGGACCCCACGATTGAAGCACAGGACAATTGGCTGATCATGGATTATCGCCAGTATGCGGCATGGAGAGAAACGGATGAAGGAAAGAATCGGGAAATCGTCTTTGGAAAGTTTGAGGCTTGTAGTGAAGACGACTCTATCATTTTCATGGAGTGCAATGAAAAAGTCAGCAAAGAGTTGAAAAAGGATTGCCATCGCAAGCAGTACATCCGAAGCCGAGACGCCGAAACACCGTTCCAAGTCATGTCTTACAGCACCATGACCTTTCAAGAGTCTGAAATCTATGGAGAAGATGTTCTCGAAGATACAGAGTGCAATGTAGAGGAGTCGGTCATGCAGCGTATGGATATTGAGCGGGTCAGAACTGCACTGAAAATGTTGGCCCCGGAAGAGCGGGCCATCATTCAGGATTTTTTCTTCACAGAATCCCCAATACCGGTTAAGGAGCTTGTGGAAAAATACGCAATGCCCAAGACGAGCATCTATAGAAAAAGGGATGATGCACTGAAGAAGCTGAAGAAAATTTTAGGAAATGCGTAGGTCAAATTGGGATGACACGAGTGGTTTGACATAGAAAATGCACCTGCCGAAGCAGGTGCAGGAATGAAATCACATCATGGGGTTTTCCAATAGGTCTTCCACATTGCAGCCGAGAACACGGGACAACTTGTAGAGGATGTTTGCCTGCGCCTTGTCAATGCCATTGACCCGCTGTTCGTACATCTGAATGTTGCGCAGATTCACGCCGGATTGCTCTGCAAGCTCTGCCTGAGATAAGCCCCGGTTTTCACGGATGCGCTTCAGGTTGGAATCGCCTTCCGCTGCTTTATAGAGTTCCTCCATGGTATCGATGAAACTTGTAATGTCCATCTCGTGGTAAACGGAATACATCCCAATGATCTTGGAAAGTGGAATGCGCTCAAAGATATCCTTGAAACGACGGCCAGTAAACCATTGGTACTCTGCAACTGCCCAACCGGCCCAATATTCAGGGGAGCAGTCCTCTGCGTTGGTTGGTGCTGGCAGCTCCTTTGGACCGTATGCCTTTGTGATGACCGCACGGGCCAGCTCAACACCGGACATCCCTGCGACATAGGCGGGGTTGCCTCGTTCAAACTGTTCGGCGTAGCCGGTATTGATGAAGAGTGCTGTGATCCAATCCGATTTTAGCTTGCAGTCGTTGATCGCATAGTCGAAGAAAGAGGAAAGACGATCCTTGGCATTATTCAAATAAGATTCGCTGTATGCGTGGGTCATCGTTGCTCATCTCCTCCCTCAAGATATCCAGCACGAAGATGTCGTCCCGGTAAGACTTGCTTTTCTTGATCTCTTTACGGTAAGTATCCCTCGCTTTGGTATCTCTATCCAAGAACTTGGGGTAATAGACGCTCTTGCTGACCGGATAAGCATTCACAAAGTGCAGCCGATCAAAGCCTTTTTGAGAAATGACAACCGTCTGCTCGCCGAGCTTGCCCAGTTTTAGAGCCTTGTTCAGACTTCTGAGCGGTAAGGTGTTGGACACAAAGGACTCTGCATACTGGAAATAGGAATCGTCTGCCCGATAGCCGATCACAACATCGAAGCCGGTTAAATCAATTGAATAGTGACCAATAAGATAGTCCCTTGCATCAACGGCAACTTCGGAGTCCAGCTTGAAGGTGCGGAACTGAAGCAGAAGAGCCATCCAGTTCAGGACCGTATGCGTTCCGTCCAACAGATTCAGCACCTTCAGTCCTTCCGTGTCAAAGTCGTAGCTGTTGACAAAACCGTCTGTGTTCTTTTTGCAGGCCCACTCACGAGCCATTTCATCGACGCGGGTACAGTAGAAACCCATGCCATAGTCGTTGTGCGGATTACCAATATGAATATCCGGAACCTCGATGATATGGTCGGTTCCATGAAGCAGTTGAATGACGCTCATAATATGAAGCCTCCGTTATCATTGTAATGATACAACCACATTATATCATTCTGACGATAGTTTTGTCAATAGCGCATGAGAATTCATTCCAAAGAATATGCCGCCTTCCTCCAAATTCTTCTGCTTCCGAAAAATATCTTGGAAACGAGCAAAAAACTGTGGGAATCTCGCAAAAAAATTCGGCAAAGAGAAAGTGAGAGGGCAATCTCATAAAACCCGGTAGGAGTGATTCACATGAACAAGAAAATAAACATCAACCCCAGCTCGACAAAGTGGCTCGAAAAAGATGATCGGGTCGTCGCTGATTACTTTTGCGATTTGGGCTTCCGTTCCCTGAAGCAGATCCTTGATATGCGTGTTTTCGACCTGATGAATATGCAGGGCCTGAACGCTGTCCGAGTCGAGGAAGTGATCATCTGCTTATATAAGTGGCTGAATCCCAACACAGCTATCGATGAGGCTATCTATAACGGTATGATGTCACAGCCCTTCCTCTATACTCCGTGGAGAAAAGAACACAAAGACCTTGCTGCAATCAAAGTCGGCGACTTGGTGCTGACCCCCGGTATCAACATGAAAGCTATCCAGCATTTCTATGATGCGATCCGTAAGGCGTTTTTCAAATCGGAGGAATACAACTGGAGATGGTACAAGTTCCGAAACAGAAGTGAATATGTGACCTATCTCCGGAAACACGAGGAGGCGGAATAAATGACGCGAACAGAAAAAGAAAATCTCGTTCCTGTTTGGGAGCGCATTACCATTAGCCTTGAAGAAGCTGCCGCATATAGCGGTATCGGCGTGAGAAAGCTGCGGGATATGACCGATAAGCCCGAATGCAACTATGTTATCTGGGTCGGAAACCGAAGAATGATCAAGCGGAAAAAGTTCGATGAATACCTTGAGTCGGCCTATTCTGTATGAGTCAAGTATGCGATTTGCTTGATATGGGCTGATTCGCAACATTGGAAAACGAGATGTCTCTATGTATCCTTAATGGTGCCAAGAGAAAAGCGAAAGCAGAGGAGTGAAGACTATGCAGTTTCAAAAGAAGGAAAAGCGGCAGACAACCGTTCGCTTTGATAGCCACCATGTCAGGCTACGCACCGGAGAGGTACAGAGAAAAACCGGCAGCTATATGTACCGCTGGACAGACAAGCTCGGAAAACGTAATACCATATACGCTGCAACATTGGAAGATCTCCGGGAGCAGGAGGAGCAGATCCTTGTTGACCAGCATGACGGCATTAAAGCCAATATCAAAAATGTCACGGTGAATGATGTATATGAGCTTTGGTGCCAACTGAAAAGAGGCATCAAGGACAGCACCATGAAAAACTACATTTATATGTATGAGCTGTTTGTGAAGCCAACTTTCGGAAAGAAGAAGCTGGTACAGGTGAAAAAATCGGATGTGCGCCGATTCTATAACCAGCTCATCGACGATAAGGTCCTGAAGCCGTCTACGGTAGATGTCATCCATAATATTGTCCACCAAGTATTTCAGATAGCCGTCGATGACGATATGATTCGCAGCAACCCTGCGGCCAATATGCTTCGGGAAATCAAAATGGCGCACGGTTCGGAAATCGAGAAAAGGAAGGCTTTGACCCTTGAGCAGGAAGAACTGTTTCTTGGCTATCTGGCCAGAACATCAAAATACCAGCACTGGTATCCTGTCTTTTATATTATGGCGAACACCGGAATGCGTGTGGGGGAAATCACTGGTCTGCGCTGGTGCGATGTGGATATGGAAAACGGCATCATCAGCGTGAACCATACGCTGGTGTACTACAACCACAGAGATGAGAAGGGCTGCTACTTCTCCATCAATACACCTAAGACAAAAGCCGGTATTCGGGAAATTCCCATGACCGAAGGTGTGAAGCAGGCATTTCTAATGGAAAAGGAGTTCCAAGAGGAGTGCGGAATGAAAAGTGTCAGCCACATTGAGGGGTATTCAGACTTCGTGTTTGTTAATCGGAACGGCGAGGTGCAGCATCAAGGCACATTGAATAAGGCTCTGCAACGGATCATGCGCGATTGTAACAGCGAAGTTCTTGAGAAAAAGGGCGTAGACTCCGATCCGGCTCTTCTGCCTAAGTTCTCGTGCCATGTGCTACGGCATACATTCGCTACAAGAATGTGCGAGAGCGGTCTGAATGTAAAGGTCGTGCAGTCTGTGCTTGGTCACGCCGATGTAACGACCACGCTCGATATTTATGTGACGGTCACGAACGACCTGAAGAAACGAGAAATCACAGCCTTTGAAACATATTTGAAAACCGGAGCCAAGCAAATGGCAAATGTATAATATAATATGGTTCTCTCCCCCTTGCGGTCGCAAAATCTGCGATTGCAGGGGGATTTCTCTTTTTGCACATTTCTCTTATTTTGAGGTTTTTCTTATACTGTTAGCAGTACGCAGGAAGGGCGGCAACAGTATGGAAAACAGTTTGGCAAATAAGAAACCTTGGCTTGTAGCTGAATGGTCAGAAAGAAACGGCAGCATCTCACCGGATGATGTACCCTATGGTTCTAAAAAACTATATTGGTGGCATGGCAGTTGTGGCCATGAGTGGCAGGCCAGCGCAAAGGCAAGATCAAGCGGCGAGAATTGCCCGATTTGCAGTAACGCCAGAATCGTTGCGGGTATCAATGACCTTGCGAGTTTGAAACCGGAACTACTGAAAGAATGGTCGCCGAAGAATACCATCCAACCGACAGAGATCGGTGTTGGCTCTCATAAGAAAGTGCTTTGGATAGGAGCTTGCGGACATGAGTGGAGCGCAGAAATACGAAATCGAGTCAGGGGAGCTGGTTGCCCCTACTGTTCACACAACGCAGTCCTTCAAGGATTTAACGACCTTGCAACTGTACTGCCGCAGGTTGCAAAGGAGTGGTCGCCTCGAAACGCACCGCTCAAGCCAACACAGGTAACGCCTTATGCAAATCGGAAAGTTTGGTGGAAATGCGAACAGGGCCATGAGTGGTTTACGCTCATATCTACACGGGCTTATGGAAGCAAATGCCCTTATTGCAGCGGAATAAAATTGCTGAAGGGATTCAATGATTTAGCTTCGCTCCATCCGCAGCTCGCATTGGAATGGTCACAAAAAAACGGCACATTATTGCCGGAGGATGTCAACGAGCGCTCTACCAAAAATGTCTGGTGGAAGTGCAGTACCTGCGGACATGAGTATAGGGCGGTAATCAAATCCAAAGTTCGTGGGTTAAAATGCCCAGTATGCACGAGGAACGCTGTGTTGCCTAGTTATAGCGATTTAGCAACTACAGACCCGGAGCTGGCACAGGAATGGAATGCGGCAAAAAACACAAGAAAGCCCACAGAGATATCAAGACTGTCACAATACCCAGTTTGGTGGAAAGGCATTTGCGGGCATGAATGGAAGGATAAAGTGTTTCACCGTGCAGTTGAAGGAGCCGGCTGCATCTACTGTGAGAAAGCATTTCTTAAGGAGCTGCCATATCTGCTTGTAACGATGTATGCAAAGCAATATGGGCTTGCGGCACGCACAGACGACGAAAAACTGATTGGGGCACGGATCGATGCGGTTATCCCGGAACTGCGGCTTGCGTTTGCCTTTTCTCAAAAAGGCACTGATAGAGAAGCCAAAGTTGCGGAGGTTCTTCACTTCCTGTGCAAAGCGAAAAGGATACAGTTATTTGTGATACGGCAGAAAGACCCGATTGCGCTTGCCACAGAAATCAAGCAAGCCTTCGCTAAGGCAAACCTATTTATAAATTCGGATAGTCAAAGGGATGTTGCCCATCTTCGGAAGCGATACTTTGCTCAAAAGAACGATGGAAACTAAAAAGAGGAACTGCGACTTGCAGTTCCTCTTAGTTCTTTTGATTCGTTTTTACTGCATGGGCAAGCAGCATATTGAGTGCGTCTTGCTTTGCTCGCTCATCTATACTATATTAAATTATACTACCGGAAGAAAGTTTTTTAAGGATCAGCCAGAATTACTCAGGCGATATGAACGCAACGAGGCACGATATATCTTGCAGCTTCCGAAGAACTACGATACAATAAGCATAAACTTCGGCATTGATAAGAATGAGATGAAGCTGCTGGTGATTGCCCTTGCCGAGCTTGATCTGACCATAGATGAATGGCTCTGCTTTAGATGAAAGAGTTGATTCTGGCCGACAGACTATCCAAGGATAATAGAGGCGAAAAATAAGAAATTATGCGTTACTATGTTGTCTCCGATATTCACGGCTACTATACGCAGATGAAATCTGCATTGGAAAAGGCAGGCTTCTTTTCTGATACAACTCCTCATAAGTTGATCATGCTCGGAGATTTATTTGATCGAGGGCATGAGGCGAAACAGCTTCAGCAGTTCATATTGGAGCAGATGGAGCAAGACAAGATAATTCTCATTCGTGGAAACCATGAGGACCTATTTGTGGAGCTTGTGACCACGGATGCAGGGATGCCATATAGCTATCACAAATCAAACGGAACTTATGATACTGCACTCCAGTTGACGGGCTTTGATCCAGTGATGGCATCTATACGCCATTATGATTTTGCCGATGCAGCGAAAGACACACCGTTTTACAAAGAGATTATCCCAGCGATGCTTGATTACTTTGAGACGGAACACTATGTTTTCACGCATGGCTGGATACCAAGCATTCCGAACAGGGATAAAAGCTACAGCTATATTTTTTCGTGGAGAGAAGCAGACCGTGAGCAATGGAATCGAGCAAGATGGTTCAATGGCATGGATGCAGCACAGACCGCAGATGAGAATAAGACCATTGTTTGCGGACATTGGCATACTTCGTATGGCCATAGCAAATACGAACACAAGGGGACCGAGTTTGGAGAAGATGCGGACTTCTCTCCCTATTATGGTCCCGGAATTATTGCCATAGATGCCTGTACAGCGTTCAGTGGAAAGGTAAATTGTCTTGTGATAGAGGATTAACGGCGTGGCGTAGTACGGGATTGAACTTTGCATATCCGTTTATAACCACGCTTTAGACGGGCACAATATAAAGAGTGAATGTAAGCAGAGTATTGAAGTTTTTTCTGAATTCCTTACGGGACGACCTGAAACCCATTGAAATTCTGAGATTCTACTGTTATAATATTAACTACAATCTTTCGGAGGTGCGAAAGGTTGGAGTTGCACCACATACACCACTTGGAGCACCACTATGGTGTATGCTTTCAGCAGGGAAATGTACAGAGTTATCACACACGGGAAAATGTGACCTGTAAGCAAAGCACAGTATTAACAGGGCTTCTACACAGCTATTCCATGTGAGGAATCTTATCCCCACCATGAAGCCGCTGGACGCGGACATGAAGCCGGAAACGGCCGAGGCCAAGCCCGCCGAGACCGTGCCCGCAGCGCCAGCTGCCGAGGAGAAGATCGACTTCTCCAACGTGCAGATCGAGCCGTTGTTTGCGGATTTCGTGGACTTTGACACGTTTAGCAAGTCCGATTTCCGTGCCGTGAAGGTCAAGGCGTGCGAGGCCGTGAAGAAGTCGAAGAAGCTGCTCAAGTTCACGCTCGATGACGGCACGGGTACGGATCGCGTGATTCTCTCCGGCATCCATGCCTATTACGAGCCGGAAGCGCTCGTGGGCAAGACCTGCATCGCCATCACGAACCTCCCGCCGCGGCCCATGATGGGCATCGACTCCTGCGGTATGCTCATCTCCGCCGTGCACCACGAAAACGGGGAAGAAAGGCTGCACCTGCTCATGGTCGATCCGCACATCCCGGCCGGCGCAAAGCTGTACTAAAATCCATATGCAAAAGCCCTTTGCGTGCAGATCATGCGCACGCAAAGGGCTTTTTCGATTTCGGGGCTGCGCGCGTTACTGCGCGGGCTGGAAATTCGTCTGATAGATCTTCTCGGCGATCTTTTTCGGTGCGAAGTCCACGATGACAACGCCGTAGGCCGTTCCGGCCTGCCAGTCGTAGTCATAGAGATCGAGGTTGATGCGCTTGGCGTATTCCTTCGGGTGGCCCACTTTTCCGCTGCCGCTCGTGGACGTGAAGTTCAGGAAAAACGTGTCCTCCGCCGCCTGACTGTTGTCCAGACAGGTGTGGATGGCGTCGATTTTGTCATCGGTGTCATAGTTGTAGCGATCCTGCACGCACAGCGTCTCGCGGCCGTTGATCACGGAGTCCGCGGTGGGGTCAGACAAAACGGTGCGGTCGCCCTGATCCGCCCAGCCGAAGTACAGGCCGCAGCGCTCGAAGCCGACCGGAAACTTGTCGTCAAACCGCGTGGCGAGGACGATCTTCCCGCGCACTTCGCCCAGCGTCGGGATTTCGTTTTTCAGATACCAGCGCTCCGGATCCTTGTCGATCGTCTCATACAGGACCTTCTGAATCTCCGCGACATCGTCCTTGCTGTTTTCCGCCTTCATGCACAGGATGACCGTCTCGGTGGGGTGGGCGTCCAGAAACGCGGAAACGTCGCGCAGCACGTCATCGAGTGTGAGCGTTCCGGCAAACGGGGAGTTGGAGGTCTTGCAGCGCGCGATGCTGTGCTTGAGCACCAGCGTCTGCTGGTCGTGCTTCTGTTCGAGCACCAGACGCATATCCAGATAGCGGTAGCCGTAGATCAGCTGCGTGGCAACGCTCGCGTCCTGACATTGAAAAATGTAGCGCATATCCACATACTGCGTGCAGCTGTCGTGCGTACCGGGGATCGACATATTGCTGAGCTTTGTCTCGTCCGGCACGGTTTCCATCCAATCGGTGCTGGAGATGTTCGCTGCCATGGCCGGCGGCGCGGTGATCCCGGCAAAGACGGAAAGCACCATGCAGACGAGCAGCGCGCAGAGCCAGAAGCGGTGTTTGGTGGCCTTCATAAAGTATTCTCCTCATCATTTTTCAGCCGCACGAGCATACCGTGCGGCGGTCGTGTGCCGCCAGTATAGCACAAAACCCGCGTGTTGGGAACGGGAAATCGCATTCCGGGCGCTTGTTCCGGTGCGCGGCGGTAGAAAATGCGCAAATGCTGTGGTATACGATTGCAAAAATGTGTTGCAGAGAGGAGGGGGCGTGTGCAGCATGCGGGCGCGGACAGCCGCCGCGAGAAAGCGCTTGTGCTGGGCCTACCGGGGGAGTAAGACGCCTCTGCATAGTGTTATCCGGCAGATTCCGCAAACAACGGTTGCGGCGCGGCGGGTTTTGCGGTATAATCAAACCAATTTGTGCCTGAGTGCGTGAAAGGAAACAATGTTATGAGTAACGACGCCAACGTCAGCAAACGCGACGGCTTTCGCAGCCGCGGCGGCTTCATCATCGCCTGCATCGGCTCGGCCGTCGGCATGGGCAACATCTGGCGCTTTCCGACGCTGGTGTCCAAATGGGGCGGCATGACCTTCCTGCTGCCGTATTTCCTGTTTGTCATTCTCATCGGCTCCACCGGCGTCATCGGGGAGTTTGCGCTCGGCCGCGCAGCCGGTGCGGGGCCGGTTGACGCTTTCGGCATGTGCACCGAGGCGCGCTGGGGTAAGCGCCGGCCCGGCGAACTGGTCGGCTATATCCCGGTGCTCGGCTCTCTGGCGCTGGCCATCGGCTACACCTGCGTTATGGGCTGGATCTTCAAGTATACGTTCCTGGCGTTTGACGGCGGCCTGTCCGCCATGGGGCAGGACATGGATGGGATCGTCGCCACCTTCAATGCCACGGCCAGCGCGTGGGGCGCGAATGTCTGGGTCGTCGTCGCGGTCGCGGTGAGCTTTGTCATCATGTCCTTCGGCATCGCCGGCGGCATTGAAAAGGCAAATAAGATCATGATGCCGATTTTGTTTTTGCTGTTTGTGGGGCTGGGTATCTATGTAGGAACGCTGCCCGGTGCGTCGGACGGCTATCGGTATATCTTCACGATCAAGCCCGCGGGCCTGCTCGACCCTTATGTCTGGATCTATGCCTTCGGTCAGGCGTTTTTCTCGCTGTCCGTTGCGGGCAACGGCAGCGTTATCTATGGCTCTTACCTCAGCAAGAGCGAGTGCATCCCGAGTTCGGCGCGCAATGTGGCGCTCTTTGATACGATCGCGGCGCTGCTGGCGGCGTTCGTCATCATTCCCGCCATGGCGGCGGGCGGCGCGCAGCTCGACGCCGGCGGCCCCGGCCTGATGTTCATTTACCTCGTCCATGTCATGAACGGCATGGCGGGCGGGCGCATCGTGGCGATGGTGTTTTTCGTCTGCGTGGCCTTCGCGGGCGTCACGTCGATCATCAATCTCTACGAGGCACCGGTCGCGTCCCTGCAGGAGCGGTTCGGCCTCAAGCGCGTGCCGGCCACGGCGGTGATCCATGTGATCGGCCTCGCCGTTGCGCTGTGCATTCAGGCCATCGTGTCGCAGTGGATGGACGTCGTGTCTATTTACATCTGCCCGCTGGGCGCGCTGCTCGCGGCGGTCATGTTCTTCTGGATCGGCGGGAAAAAGCTCGTGCTCGAGAGCGTCAACCTCGGCGCGCGCAAGCCCATCGGCGGCTGGTACTATCCGCTGTGCAAGTATGTCTACTGCGCGAGCGTGCTCGTGGCGCTCGTCGCCGGCGCGGCGCTCGGCGGCATCGGCTGAAGCGAATATCGAATAAAAATGAGCGGCCCTTCGCATTTGCGAAGGGCCGCTGTGCTTTGCGCGGTTTAGAACATTTTGATGTACGCATCGCGGTCCGGGCCGACGGAGACGTACTTGATGCGGCAGCCGACGGCAGCCTCCAGATAGTGCACGTAGTCGAGCGCCTCCTTCGGAAGGTCGCTGATCGTGCGGCAGCCGGAGATGTCGCAGCGGAAGCCGGGCAGATACTCATAAATGGGCTTTGCCTTGGCCAGCTTCACGCCGATGGGGAAGCGGTCCACGCGCTCACCGTCGATGTCGTAGGCGACGCACACGGGGATCTTGTCCAGATAGGACAGCACGTCGAGCTTTGTCAGCGCGATGCTCGTGCAGCCCTGCATCTTCACGCCGTAGCGGGAGGCGACCACGTCGAACCCGCCCACGCGGCGCGGACGGCCGGTCGCAGCGCCGTATTCGCCGCCGGCGTCGCGCAGCGCAGCGGCCTCGTCGCCGAACATCTCGCAGGTGAACGGGCCCTCGCCCACGCAGGTGGAATAGGCCTTCATAATGCCGATGATCGTGTCGAGCCGGGCCTCCGGGATGCCCGCGCCGATGGGCGCGTAGGCCGCGATCGTCGAAGAGCCGGAGGTGTACGGATAGATGCCGTAGTCAATGTCACGCAGCGCGCCGAGCTGGGCCTCAAAGAGCAGGGACTTGTTGTCCTCAATGGCATCGGTGAGATAATCCGTCGTGTCGCAGACGTAGTCCTTGAACGGCATGGCATAGGTGTCGAGCCAGTCCATCATCTCGTCGAGATCGATGGGGTCATGGTGATAGCCGTTGACGATGAAGAGATTCTTCCACTCGAGAATGTCGGCCAGGCGGGCCTTGAGCGCGTCGCGGTCGGCCAGCTCGCCCATGCGCAGCGCCTTTTTCATGTATTTGTCCGAGTAGGCGGGGGAGATGCCGCGGCGGGTGGAGCCGAACTTCTTGTCCGCCAGACGGTCCTCTTCCAGGCAGTCAAGCAGCTTGTGGTACGGCATGCAGATGACGGCCTTGTCGCTGATCTTCAGGTGCTCCGGTGTGATGGTGATGCCGCCTTCTCTCAGGCGCGCGACCTCGTGGAACATGTGCTCCGTATCAATGACCATGCCGGGGCCGAGCACGTTCACGGTCTCGTCGCGCAGGATGCCGGACGGCATGAGATTGAGCACGAACTTGCCCTTGTCGTTGATGACGGTGTGGCCGGCGTTGTTGCCGCCCTGATAGCGTACGACGACGTCATACTTCTGGCTGAGCAGGTCGACCATGCGGCCCTTGCCCTCGTCGCCCCAGTTGATGCCTACGATGGATGTCAGCATTGTTGAGAAACCTCCTGTTTCTTTTACACGTTTACGGATGCGTCGCATCCGAGCAGTGCTGTATATTTGTTCAGGACCGGCGCGACCTGCTCGCGCAGGAACGTCTCGGTCTGGTGTACGGCCATGCCGGTGAAGGCATGGGGGTTAACAAGTTTGTTGAGCTCCGCGCGCGTGAGCCCGAAGATCGGGTCAGCCAGGATGCGCTCGAGCAGGTCGTTGCTGCCGCCATGGAGCTTGACCTCTTTGCCGGCGGCGACGCTGTGCTGCCGGATGGCCTCGTGCAGGGCCTGCCGGTCGCCGCCCTTTTCCTTGACGCAGTACATGAGGATGTTCTCCGTAGCGAGAAACGGCAGCTCGTCCGCCAGATGCTTTTCGGCCATTTTCGGGTACACGGTCAGGCCGCGGATGACGTTGAGGTACAGCGTGAGGATGCCGTCGGTGGCGAGGAATGCTTCCGGGATGCTGATGCGGCGGTTGGCCGAGTCGTCGAGCGTGCGCTCAAACCACTGGGCGCTGGCCGTGACGGCGGCGTTCTGCAGGTCGCAGATGACGTAGCGCGACAGGGAGGCGATGCGCTCGCTGCGCATAGGGTTGCGCTTATAGGCCATGGCCGAGGAGCCGATCTGGCCGCTCTCGAACGGCTCATCCACCTCTTTGAGGTGGGACAGCAGGCGGATGTCGCTGGAAAACTTCGAGGCGCTCTGCGCGATGCCGGACAGCACCTGCAACACCTGAAAGTCCACCTTGCGCGAATAGGTCTGGCCGCTGACGGGGTACGCGCCGGGAAAGCCCATCTTCTCGCAGATCTTCTGCTCGAGCGCGACGACCTTCTGCTCGTCGCCGTCAAACAGGGCGAGGAAGCTCGCGCCCGTGCCGGTCGTGCCCTTGCAGCCGAGGAGCTTGAGATTGCCGAGCTGAAACTCCAGCTGCTCGAGATCCATCAGCAGATCCTGCGTCCAGAGCGTGGCGCGCTTGCCGACGGTCGTCGGCTGCGCGGCCTGAAAATGCGTGTAGGCGAGCGTCGGCTCTGCCTTGTGCGCCTCGGCAAAGTCCGCGAGCGCCTGGATGACGTTCACCAGCAGGCTGCGGATCTGCTCGAGCGCTTCGCGCATGAGGATGATATCCGTATTGTCGCCGACGTAGCAGGACGTGGCGCCGAGGTGCAGAATGGGCTTTGCCTCCGGACAGCACGCGCCGTAGGTCAGCACGTGGGCCATGACGTCGTGCCGCACCTCGTGCTCGCGCGCCGCGGCGTAGTCATAGTCGATGTCCGTGATGTGCGCGCGCAGCTCGCGGATCTGCTCGTCCGTGATCGGCAGACCGAGCTCCTGCTCGCTCTCGGCCAGCGCGACCCAGAGCCTGCGCCAGGTGGAAAATTTGTTGTCGTCAGAGTAAATGTGCTGCATCGTGCGCCCGGCGTAGCGGGTGCACAGGGGGTTGACGTAGCGGTCGTGCATGCTTATCCTCTCTCTGCGTGGCGCAGCGCCGCCGAGATCAGGCCCTTGAACAGGGGGTGCGCCTTGTTCGGGCGGCTCTTGAACTCGGGGTGGTACTGAACGCCGATATAAAAGTCGTTTTCGGGGATCTCGACGGTCTCCACGATGTGGCCGTCCGGCGACAGGCCGGAGAGCACGAGCCCCTTTTCCTGCATGAGCGCGCGGTAGTCGTTGTTGAACTCGTACCGGTGGCGGTGGCGCTCGGAGATGTCCAGCGTGCCGTAGCACTCCGCCATTTTTGTGCCGGGCACGATATGGCACGGATATGCGCCGAGGCGCAGCGTGCCGCCCTTGTTGATCTCGTCGCTCTGGTCGGGCATGAAGTCGATGACCTTGTGCGTGCTGCCCTCGTCAAACTCGCCGGAGTTGGCGTCGGCGAGGCCGCAGACGGAGCGCGCAAACTCGATGACCGCGATCTGCATACCCAGGCAGATACCGAGATAGGGGATGTTGTGCGTGCGGGCGTAGTGCGCGGCCGCGATCTTGCCCTCGATGCCGCGGTTGCCGAAGCCGCCGGGCACGAGAATGCCGTCGCAGCTGCCGAGCACTTCCTCTACATTATCGCGCGTGATCGTCTCGCTGTCAATCCATTGAATGTCCACGCGCGTGCCGTAGACATAGCCGGCGTGGCGCAGCGCCTCGGCGACGGACAGATACGCATCGTGCAGCTGCACGTATTTGCCCACGAGACCGATCGTCACGCGGTGCGAGCGGCTGCGGATGCTCTCGAGCATGGCGTCCCACTCGGTCATGTCCGGCGCGGGCGCGTCGATGTGCAGCTCACGGCAGACAATCTCGGAAAAGCGGTTCTTTTCGAGCATGACCGGTGCCTCATACAGCACGGGGATGGTCATGTTTTCGATCACGCAGTCGGGCTTGACGTTGCAGAACAGGGAGATTTTGCGGAAGATGGACTCCTCGAGCGGCTCATCGCAGCGCAGCACGATGATGTCCGGGGAAATGCCCATGCCCTGCAGCTCCTTGACCGAGTGCTGCGTGGGCTTGGTCTTGTGCTCCTCGCTGCCGTGCAGATACGGCACGAGCGTCACGTGGATGTAGAGTGCGTTTTCGCGCCCGACCTCCAGCCCGACCTGACGGATGGCCTCGAGAAACGGCTGGCTCTCAATGTCGCCGGTCGTGCCGCCGACCTCCGTGATAACGACGTCGGCGTTCGTCTTGCTGCCGACACTATAGATAAAGTCCTTGATCTCATTCGTGATGTGCGGAATGACCTGCACCGTCTCGCCGAGGTACTCGCCGCGGCGCTCCTTGTTGAGCACGTTCCAGTACACCTTGCCGGTCGTGAGGTTGGAGTATTTGTTCAGATCCTCGTCGATGAAGCGCTCATAGTGGCCGAGGTCGAGATCGGTCTCCGCGCCGTCCTCGGTAACGTACACCTCGCCGTGCTGATACGGGCTCATGGTGCCGGGGTCGACATTGATATAGGGGTCAAGCTTCTGCGCGGCGACCTTCAGGCCGCGTGCCTTGAGCAGACGGCCGAGCGAAGCCGCCGTGATGCCTTTGCCGAGTCCGGAGACAACGCCGCCGGTCACAAAAATGTACTTGGTCATGGTCCACACTCCTCAATCTTCATAGGTACGAATGATATTTTCCGCAATGGTCCGCCGGCGCATACTGGTGTCCATTGCCTGTTTCTCAATGTATTTGTGCGCCTCCGTCTCCGTCATCTGCAGGTGCTGCACGAGCAGGAGCTTCGCGCGGTTGATGATGCGGATATCGGCGACCTTTGCCTCGAGCTTTTCCGTCTTGTGCTGCATCTGCTCGAGCTGGATGCGCACGGCGGTCAGCAGCCGGATGGTCTGCACGATGAGCGATTCCGGCGCGTCATTCGGCAGCACCAGCACGCCGGACTGTTCGAGCAGGGCGGCGTCCGTGTCCGCGTGTTCCGGTGCGGCCAGCAGCAGCACGGCCATGCAGTGCCGCTTTTTGAGCTGCAGCGCCAGCTCCCGGCCGGAGCTGTCGGCGATGGGCTCTGCGATGAGCACACCGTCGATGCCGCCTGCGTCAAACTGTTCGAGCGCCTGCCGCGCGCTGCCGGCGTGATCGAACGGGACGATGTGCGCCCGTGTGAGCAGGGCGCTGATGCGCTGGGTCTGCGCCTCGGAACTGGAGACCAGGAGCGCGCGCACGGTATGCAGCGACGTGTTCATAGCAGTCACCTCGAATCAGAAGTTGGTGCGGAAAAACAAAAAAGACGCTTCCGATGCCGATAAGGGGCACTTTCCCCCAGGTCATCGTGAAACGTCAGCGTTCTCGAAAAGTTACCATATGAACTTATGCCTGCGGCCGCAAAAACAGCACGCAGAATTTTGCCAATCAAAATCCATGTATATAATATACCACGGCATTTGCACGTGTCAAGGATAAAAAAACGGGCAATTTTGCCGAAAAATCTGTGGAATCCGCCGAAAGAAATTGCGTTTTTCCCGCTTGACATTTTTCCGCAATAGGCGTATATTTTGCTACATTGAAACGGCAATGGCGTCGTGGAGAGCACTAGATCTCCGGACACCAGTGCCGTTTTTTGTTGTTGATACTGATTTGAAATACGGAAAGGGGACCATGCGAGATGGAAAAGATCTCTGACATTTTTGGATCCATGGTATTTAACGATGCCGTCATGCGCGAGCGGCTGCCGAAGGAGACTTACCGGCAGGTGCAGGCGACGATGGAAAATGGCAAGCGTCTTGATGACGACGCCGCGCGCATCGTGGCCAATGCCATGAAGGACTGGGCGATCGAAAAGGGCGCCACGCACTTCACGCACTGGTTCCAGCCGATGACCGGCATCACCGCCGAGAAGCACGACAGCTTCATTTCGCCCTGCGGCGGCGGTCAGGTCATTATGGAGTTTTCCGGCAAGGAGCTCGTCCGCGGCGAGCCGGATGCGTCCAGCTTCCCGTCCGGCGGCCTGCGCGCAACGTTTGAGGCGCGCGGCTACACCGCATGGGACCCGACGTCCTATGCATTCATTAAAGATAATGTGCTGTGCATTCCGACGGCGTTCTGCTCTTACGGCGGCGAGGCGCTCGATAAAAAGACGCCGCTGCTGCGCAGCGCCGAGGCGCTCAACCGTCAGGCCCTGCGTGTGATCCACCTGTTCGGCAACGAGGACGTGACCGCCGTGCGCACGACCGTCGGCCCCGAGCAGGAGTACTTCCTGGTCGACAAATCCGTGTATGATAAGCGCAAGGATCTGATCTACACCGGCCGCACGCTCTTCGGCGCCAAGCCGCCGAAAGGCCAGGAGCTGGACGATCATTATTTCGGCAGCATCAAGCCGCGCGTCGCGGCGTTTATGAAGGATCTGGACGAGGAGCTCTGGAAGCTCGGCGTTTACGCCAAGACGGAGCACAACGAAGTGGCGCCCGCGCAGCACGAGCTTGCGCCGGTGTTCACGACCGGCAACATCGCTGCCGACCAGAACCAGCTGACGATGGAGATCATGCAGAAGGTGGCCGCGCGCCACGGCATGGTCTGCCTGCTGCACGAAAAGCCGTTTGCCGGCGTTAACGGTTCCGGCAAGCACAACAACTGGTCCCTGACCACCGACACCGGCATGAACCTGCTCGAGCCCGGCGAGACGCCGGCCGAGAACGCACAGTTTCTGCTCTTCCTGTGCGCGGTGATCCAGGCGGTGGATGATTATCAGGATATGCTGCGCATCAGCGTGGCGTCGGCCGCGAACGACCACCGTCTCGGCGCGAACGAGGCGCCCCCGGCCGTCGTGTCGATGTACGTCGGCGACGAGATCGAGAACATTCTCGACGCCATCGTCAACGAGACGTCCTATGCCGGCCAGGAAAAGGAGCTGCTGAAGATCGGCGTGCATGCGCTGCCGCGTTTCCCCAAGGACACGACCGACCGCAACCGCACCTCTCCGTTCGCGTTCACCGGCAACAAGTTCGAGTTCCGCATGCCCGGTTCCTCGGCCTCCATTTCCGGCATCAACGTTGTGCTCAACACGGCGGTCGCCGAGAGCCTTGCGCAGTTCGCCGATGCCCTCGAGGGCAGCAAGGACTTTGAGGCCGACCTGCAGGCGCTCATCCGCAGCGTGCTCATCAAGCACAAGCGCATCCTCTTCAACGGCAACGGCTATGACGACGCCTGGCTGGCGGAGGCTGAGCGCCGCGGTCTGCTGAACCTGCGCACGACGCCGGAAGCGCTGCCGTATTACCTCGCCGACAAGAACGTGGCGCTGTTCACCAAGCACCGTGTCTATACCCGCACCGAGATGGAGGCCCGCTACGAGATCCACCTCGAAAACTACAGCAAGGTGCTCAACATCGAGGCGCTGACGATGCTCGAGATGGCGCGGCGCGACATCATGCCCGCCGTCAGCAGCTATCTGCGCGAGCTGTCCGAGACCGCTGCGGCGATCCACGCTGTGTCCGTCACGGCGGACTGCTCGTATGAGGAGAGCATCATCCCTGAAATGTCCGCGCTGTTGGGCGATGCCTACCGCAAGGTCCGCCGCCTGGATGAGGCGCTCATGGGCGCCAAGACCGTCGAGGGCAGCCAGGCACTGGCCAACTACTACCGCGACAAGGTCTTCTCCGCCATGGCGGAGCTGCGCATCACGATCGACCAGCTCGAGACCATGACGCCGTCCGACAAGTGGCCGGTCCCGTCCTACGGCGACCTGCTGTTCAGCGTGCGGTAAAAAACGCTTACTCTTTCTTTTTTCTCTCTTCTTTCATTTTCATACTTCTGTCAAAAGCATTGACGGAGAAAAGTAGCACGGGCGATCATTTCCAGCGAGTGCGGGACGGTGCGAGCCGCATAACAGAGCCTGTGTGAAGAACACTCCCGAGCTGCAACCTGAACGGGCGAGAGCCTCAGTAGGTGCGCCGTCAAAGCCGGACGTTATCCCGGTGCGGTTTGTTAGAACCCGTGAGAAGTAAAATAGGTGGCACCACGATACGCAGCTACTCGTCCTATTGTCGGATGGTAGCTGCGTATTTTTTGATATATTCAGGAGGAAAAAATCATGTGTTCCATCATCGGTTATCTCGGCTCGTCCATCTCCGCGCAGGATCTGCGCGCCGGCTTTGACAAGACCATTTCCCGCGGCCCGGACGATACGCGCATGCTGCATATCGGCGCGGCGACGCTCGGCTTCCACCGTCTGGCCATTATGGGCCTGCACCCGGAGGGGATGCAGCCGTTCACGCGCGACGGCAGCGCGCTCGTGTGCAACGGCGAGATCTACGGCTTCCGGCCCATCCGCGAGCGGCTCATCGCCGAGGGCGAGACGTTCGAGAGCGAGTCCGACTGTGAGATCCTGCTCCCACTCTACGAGCGCGAGGGGCTGGACATGTTCCGCGGACTGGATGCGGAGTTCGCCATGGTCATCTATGATGCCAGGCGCGGCGGCCTCGTCGCGGCGCGCGACCCCATCGGCATCCGCCCGCTGTACTACGGCTATGACGCCGAGGGCGCGATCGTCTTTGCCAGCGAGGCGAAAAACCTCGTCGGCCTCGTGCACGATGTGATGCCGTTTCCTCCCGGACACTATTATGCCGACGGCAAGTTCACCTGCTACCGCGACATGACGCAGGTGGATGCCGTCTGCGAGGACGATCTGGAGACCGTCTGCACCCACATCCGTGAAAAGCTCATCGCCGGCGTGGAAAAGCGGCTGGATGCCGACGCGCCGCTCGGCTTTCTGCTCTCCGGCGGTCTGGACAGCAGCCTCGTGTGCGCCATCTCGGCAAAGCTGCTCAAAAAGCCCATTCGCACGTTTGCCATCGGCATGCGCAGCGACGCCATCGACCTGAAGTACGCCCGCGAGGTGGCAGAGTATCTGCACGCCGACCACACCGAGGTCATCATCACGCCCGAGGACGTCATCCAGGCGCTGCCGGAGGTCGTGGCGCTGCTCGGCACGTATGATATCACGACCATCCGCGCGAGCATCGGCATGTACCTCGTCTGCAAGGCCATCCACGAGCAGACCGACCTGCGCGTGCTGCTCACAGGCGAGATCTCCGATGAGCTCTTCGGCTATAAGTACACCGACTTCGCGCCCAGCCCGGAGGCGTTTCAGGAGGAATCCGCCAAGCGCATCCGCGAGCTGCATATGTACGATGTCCTGCGCGCCGACCGCTGCATCTCCGTCAACAGTCTCGAGGCCCGCGTGCCGTTCGGCGATCTGGACTTCGTACAGTATGTCATGTCCATCGACCCGGCCAAGAAGTGCAACGTCTACGGCAAGGGCAAGTATCTGCTGCGCCACGCCTTTGAGGGCGACTGGCTTCCGCACGATATCCTCATGCGCGAGAAGGCGGCCTTCAGCGACGCGGTCGGCCATTCCATGGTCGACGATCTCAAGGCGTACGCCGAGCAGAAGTACACGGACGAGGAATTTGAGACCCTGCGCCGGAAGTACGACTTTGCGCAGCCGTTCACCAAGGAATCGCTGCTCTACCGTGAACTGTTTGAGCAGTATTACCCCGGTCAGGCGCACATGATCGTCGATTTCTGGATGCCGAACAAATCGTGGGACGGCTGCGACGTGGACGACCCGTCCGCGCGCGTGCTCGCAAACTACGGCGACAGCGGAAAGTGAGGAGCATATGGACGACACTGCGCTGCGCATCCGCACCGCGCGCCTGAGCGACGCGCCCGCGCTGCTGAAAATTTACGCGCCGTATGTGGAAAAGACGGCCATTACGTTCGAGTGCACCGTGCCGGATATCGAGGAATTTGCCGCGCGTATGCGCGCCACGCTCCGCCGCTATCCGTACCTGGTCGCGGAGCGCGGCGGCGAGATCGTCGGCTATGCCTACGCCGGGCCGTTCGGCAGCCGCGCCGCCTATGACTGGGCGGTGGAGATGAGCATTTACCTGCGCGAGGATCAGCGGCACCGGGGGACGGGCAAGCGGCTGTACGCCGCGCTCGAGGCGGTGCTGCGCGCGCAGAACATTCAGAATCTCTATGCCTGCATCGGCTGCCCGGACGGGGCGGACGACGCGCACCTGACGCGAAACAGCGCGCAGTTTCATGCGCATCTCGGCTATCGGCTCGTCGGGGAGTTTCCGCGCTGCGGGTATAAATTCGGCACTTGGTACTCCATGGTCTGGATGGAAAAGTGCATCGGCGCGCACGAGGCGCAGCCTGCGCCCGTGCGCCCGTTCCCGGAGCTCAGCCCGGCGGAGCTGGAAGCCATTTTGGACCGTGCATAAAGCCGCGGGCCGTTTCCGATCTGGAAACGGCCCGTGCTTTTTTTATCGCTTTTGCAGCAGTTCATACGCGCCCAGCAGCATCTGCGCCGCCTCGGCGCGCGTGAGGGACGCCGCACAGTCGCTGCCGGCCGGATACACGCCGCAGGATGTCAGACTTGACACGGCGGCGCACGCCCAGTCGGGAATATAGTCGCCCTCGAGCGCGGCGGCGGGGGAGGGGTCGAGGAAGTTGCTGAGCATGACGGCAGCCTCGGCTGCCGTGATGCCGCGCTGTGCATCGAACACGATCGCCGTACCGTCGGAGTAGCCGGTGATGTCGCCGTTCATGACCGCGGTCGCAACGTAGGTCTTGGCCCAGGCGGGGATCTGCTCGTCGTCGCCGAAACCGGTCGAGAGCACGCCCTGCAGCATCGAAGTGCCGGTCAGGTGCGTGCACATGGCCAGAAATTCATCGCGTGGCATGGGGCTGTCGGGGTCGAAGAGATACTGCCCGCCGACCTGCCGGCCGACGCACAGCCCCTGCTCGGCGAGCATGACGGCGGCGTATTCCTCCGGGCGGCCGGCCATGTCGCTGTAGGTGACGGCCGGCTTCTGCTTCTTGATGGAGATGATAACGGTCGCCTCCTGCGATTCGTTGCCGCTGCTGTTGGCGGCGCGGAAGCCGAAGTAGTCGCGCCCGCGCTTGCCGTCGGCGGGGGTATAGACGAACGTGCCGCTGTCGGTGAGCGTTACCGTGCCCTTGATGGGCTCGGTCGTGATGCGGAAGGTGAGCGGGCTGCCGTCGGGCGCATTTGCGCTCAGTGTGCCGCCGATGGACGTGCCGCGGAATGTGGTCAGCTCCAGATTTTCGGCCACGGGCGCGGTGTCGGCCGCGGCCTGCTCGGCAAAGCCGGCCGGGACGAGCGCCGCACAGAGCGCCAGCGCGCACACGGCCGCAAGAATTTTCTGCTTCATAATGCAAAACCTCCGTGCAAATGTAGGCTGCTCCTAGTTTGCACGGAGGTGGTGGAAATATGCGTTTTGGCCTTATTCGGTCCGCAGGGCGACGACCGGGTCTTTTTTCGCTGCCATGCCCGACGGGATGAGGCCCGCGATGAACGTCAGCGCCATGCTGATGAGGATCAGCAAGATCGCGCCGAGCACCGGCAAAATGGCGCTTAGGGTCGGCAGGCCGGTCAGATGGTGCACGATGAGGTTGATGGGGATCAGCAAAATCAGCGTACACAGGATGCCCATCACGCCGGCTGTGAAGCCCTCGATGAGCGTCTCGGCGTTGAACACGCGCGAAATGTCTTGCTTGCTCGCGCCGATGGAGCGCAGGATGCCGATCTCCTTCGTGCGCTCGAGCACGGAGATATAGGTGATGATGCCGATCATGATCGACGACACGACAAGCGAGATGGCCACGAAGCCGATGAGCACGTAGCTGATGGCGTTGATGATCGTCGTGATGCTGCTCATGAGCAGGCCGACATAGTCGGTGTAGCTGATCTGATCGTTCTCGGCGGCGTCGGCATTGTAGTCGTCGATGCACGCGGAGATCTGATCCTTGTTCTCAAAGCTCGAGGCGTAGATGTTGATGGCGCTGGGGGAGTCCTTATCGACGTAGCCGAGCTTTTTCAGGTTGTTGTTGTAGGTCGAACCGCTGGCCGACGAGGCGACGTAGTTGTCGTACACATCCGCATACTGGCTGCTGCTGATGCCTTTGGCGCTGATGGCGGAGATGACTTCCTGCGAGGTCATGCCGCTGTAGGACTTGACGGTCTCCTGCTGCATCTGCATGGAGAGAATCGCGCGCATATACGGCCGGAAGAAGCGGATAAACGTCTCGTCGTCCATGGCGTCGATCATTTCCTTCATCTGCTGCGCCGTTTTGCCGCTGGCCTCAAAGACGCCGTTGTCGGCCATCTCTTTGGCGTCGTCGCGGGTGAAGGTGGCCATGGTCTGCGTGAGCGCGGCGTCAAGCGTGGTGTCGTCCGGCGCGGTCATGCACTTGCGGTAGACGGTCGCGCGGTCGTCCACGCTCAGCTTGTTGAGATAGGCCTGCGCGGCGGCAACTTTCTGGTCGGTCGTGGCGGTCGCGGCGTTCGGGAACGCAGAGCCGGTGAACACGTCCACGTCCGGGTTTGCCAGCTGCTTCTGGATGATCTCGGTGCTGTCGGCCTGCTCGATGGCGTAGTCCGTCAGGGCGGAGGTGTAGCCGATGGAACCATAGGTGCTGCTGGTCACGCTGCCCTTGGCCGGGCGCACGATGCCGACGATCTTGAGCTGCACGCCCACGGAATCGTTGTTGTAGAGCTGGTGCAGTCCGTCGGCCGTCTGGCTGATGTCCGTGTAGCCGGAGCCGCTGGCCACATAGCCCTCCGACGGGAGGATGAGCTTGAAGCTGCGGCCGCACAGATCTTCATAGCTCCAGCTGCTTTGCGTCGTGTCGATCTGCTTTTTGTTCATGGACTGCATCATGGCGTTGCTGATGTCGTCCATGCTCTCGAGCCCGAGGGCGTAGAGCGTCAGGTCGGAAATTTCATTGTTTTTGTCCACAACGAGCACGACCTCGTTGTAATTTTGCGGCCAGGAGCCATAGATCACGTCGTACTGGTTTTGCGTCGAGGCGCTCACGAGCGCGCCGTCCTCGCCGGACAGCAGCTCCTGCCAGACGTTGAAGCCGGAGTAGAAGCCGCCCATGGAGTCAAAGTAGGACGAGTAGTCGCCGCCGTACATGGACTTCATGACGTTTTGCAGCAGCTCGGTCGTGTCGGCCTTGATGACGGTACCGTTGGGATCCTCGGTATAGACGGCGAAGCCCATGTCATACGTGTACTGGATGCCGCTGATATAGTCGTGGATCTTGTTGTCGGGGTTTTCGAGATATTTCTTGAACTCCGGCAGGTTGTTCGACTGGCCGGTCGCGCTGCTGACCATGGAGTTGAGCATGCTGTACATGACCGTGTTGGCGTAGACCTTATCGAGGTCGTGCGCATCCGCACTGTCATCCTTTGCGCCCGACATGGCCGAGAGCATCCCGGACATGTCCACGGGGTTTGCCTCGATCGTCAGCGGGTAGGACGAGAGCGTCTGCTCCTGCACGGTGTCGATGTAGGACTGAAAGCCGTGCGAGAGCGACAAAATGAGCGCGATGCCGATGATGCCGATCGAGCCGGCGAATGCGGTGAGCAGGGTGCGGGCCTTTTTCGTCATAAGGTTGTGCAGCGACAGGCTCATGGCCGTTGCAAAGCTCATGGACGTGTGCTCCTTGACCTTGACCGTCACGGGTGCGGACGTCTCGGATTCCGTGCAGGGGTTATCGTCGCCGACGATCTTGCCGTCGAGCAGGCGCACGGTGCGCGTGGCGTATTTCGATGCCAGCTCCGGGTTGTGCGTGACCATGATGATGAGCTTATCTTTTGCGATCTCCTGCAGCAGATTCATGATCTGCACGCTCGTCTCGCTGTCGAGCGCGCCGGTCGGTTCGTCGGCGAGCAGAATGTCGGGGTTGTTGACGATGGCGCGCGCGATGGCCACGCGCTGCATCTGGCCGCCGGACATCTGGTTCGGCGCTTTGTCGAGCTGGTCGCCCAGGCCGACCTTTTCCAGCGCCTCGACGGCGCGCGCGCGCCGCTCCTCACCGGAGACGCCCGAGAGCGTCAGCGCGAGCTCAACGTTGGCCAGCACGCTCTGGTGCGGGATGAGGTTGTAGCTCTGAAAGACAAAGCCGATGGAGTGGTTGCGGTACGTGTCCCAATCGCGGTCGTCGTACTCCTTTGTGGAGCGGCCGTTGATAATGAGGTCGCCGGAGGTGTAGCGGTCCAGGCCGCCGATGATGTTCAGCAGCGTGGTCTTGCCGCAGCCGGACTGGCCCAGGATCGCAACGAACTCGTTTTCACGAAAGGCAATGTTGATGCCCTTGAGTGCTTCGACCTGCGTCGTGCCGGCCTCGTAGACTTTGGTGATGTTCTTCAGTTCCAGCATGGGTGGGATGCTCCTTTATATGGATGCCGCGCGGCGGCGCAGCCTTAGATACTAATTAAAAAAGTATTAGAACATAATGATAAGCGCCGCACGGGCATCCGTCAAGCGCCGGCGCGCCGGTTTTTCAGATTTTTTACGCTTTATTCACAAACCGATCCCTTGGAAATTCACGTGTTCGCTGTTGAAACGCGGGGGAATATCTGCTATAATATTTCGACCCGCGGATCTGAGATCCAAACATGATAATTGGAGAGCGTAGACTATGAAAATTGTGATCGTGGGCGCTGGCCGCGTGGGGTACGCCATCGCGGAGCAGCTCCTGACAGAAGGGCATGACATCACCGTCGTCGAGAGTGACCCGGAGCGCGCTGCCTATATCTCCTCCACGCTGGATGTGATCGTGGTCGAGGGCCGCGCGAATGTGGATCAGCTGCGCATTGCCAACGTTGCGGACGCCGACCTGCTCATCGCCGCGACGACCTCGGACGAGACGAACCTCATCAGCTGCATGGTCGGGCGCAAGCTCGGCGCTACGCATACGATCGCGCGCGTGCGCGACGAGGAGTATTATCAGGACGTGGCGCTGCTGCAGGACGAGCTGGGGCTGAGTCTGTCCATCAACCCCGAGCGCACCTCCGCCAAGGAGATCTCGCGCACGCTGCGTTTCCCGGCCGCCACGAAGGTCGAGCCGTTTGCCAACGGCCTTGTGGAGCTCGTGGAGTTCAAGCTGCGCGAGGGCAGCAAGCTCGACGGTCTGCGCCTGAACGATTTCCGCGGCCGCTACAGCGACGGCATCCTCATCTGCGCCGTGGAGCGCGAGGGCAGCGTTACGATCCCGAACGGCGACTTTGTGCTCGCCGCCGGCGACTATGTCACCGTGGTCGGCGCGCCGCACGAGCTGCATGAGCTGTTTCGCAAGATCGGCGAGTTCCGCCACGAGGCCGAGAGCGTCATCATCATCGGCGGCGGCCGCATTGCCGAGCGGCTGGCGCTGGAGCTGGCGCGTATGCACATCCACTCGACGATCATCGAGCGCGACCCGGCTCGCTGCCGCGTTATGAAAACGCTCCTGCCGGAGGCAACCATCATCTGCGCCGACGGCACAAAGCCGGACGTCCTGCGTGAGGAGGGCCTGCCGGAGGCGGACGCGCTCGTCACGCTCACGGAGTCGGACGAGACGAACCTCATCATCTCCTCGTTTGCCCACCATGAGAACGTGCCGAAGATTGTCACCAAGGTGGATGAGGATAACTTCATCCAGCTCGCGGAATCGTATGGCCTGACGACGATCATTCAGCCGGCGGACGTGACGGCCGGCCGCATCGTGGAGTACGTCCGCTGGATGCAGAACTCCGCGCACAGCAGCGGCGTGGAGACGCTGCGCATGGTGGCCGACGGGCAGGCCGAGGCGCTGGAGTTCATCGTGCGCGCCGAGAGCCAGTTTCTCGATGTGCCGCTCAAGGCGCTCAAGCTCAAGGACTCCGTGCTCGTCGCCTCGATCATCCGCCGCGGCAAGTGCCGCGTCCCGTCCGGCAACGACGCCATCGAGCTCGGCGACCGCGTGGTCGTCGTCACTACCAACCATGGTATGCACGAGCTGAAGGATATTCTGAAATAATTGCAGAGAAAACAGCCGCCGCTCCCTGATGGGGAGCGGCGGCTTTGTCGTATCGTGTTTTATTCCGGGCGGCGGAAGATGACGACCTGCGCCGGTGTGTCCGGCGTGAGTGTCATGCGGTTGGTGTCGTAGCGCTGGACATTTGCGCCGTTGCCCTCGAAGATGCCGGTGAAGTCCTCCGGCGCGCGCAGGCGGTGGTTGCTGTGGCCGGGCGCCTGAAAGTGCATCGGGATGATGACGCGCGGCTGCAGCTGCTCGCAGAGGTAGTAGGCGGTGTCCGGCTCGATCGTGTAGATACCGCCGACGGGGATCATCATCGCGTCGAGTCCCTGCAGCTGCTGCATCTGCTCGGGCGTGGGCTTCGCGCCCAGATCGCCCAGATGCGCCACGCGCATGCCCTCGGCGGCGAAGATGCGCACGGTGTTCATGCCGCGCAGACGGCCGCGCATGATATCGTGGTACGTCTCCAGCTCCGTGACGGCAAATGGGTTCGCCTTGCCGGTGTTGCGCAGCGTGACGCCCTCGCGGAAGTTGTGGTCGCGGTCCTCGTGGCTGATATAGACGGCGTCCGCCGTCAGCCGCACGTGGGGATAGGCCGTGCCGACGCTGGTGTCCTGAAATGGGTCGATGACGGCGCTGTAGCCGCCGGAGACCAGCTCAAAGCAGGAGTGGCCATGCCAGATGATGTCCATAAGATGCACCTCGATCATCGAATTTTTTCTTTATTTTACTTCCGCACCCTGTGGTTGTCAATCTCCGCGTTGGAAGATGCGGGCCTTGTTTCCCAGGGGAAAATGTGTTAAAATCAGACGCTATGAATACTACCATGACTTTTGAACAACGCTATGTGCAGGCGCGCAGACGCTTCATCGAGGCGGACTTCGCAAACCTGAACGATATGCAGAGAAAAGCGGTCCTGGCCACGGAAGGCCCACTGCTGCTGCTGGCCGGCGCCGGCAGCGGTAAAACTACGGTGCTCATCCACCGGATCGCAAATCTCATCCAGTACGGCCGCGGGTCGGACACCGACGAAGTGCCGGACACGGCGACAGAGGCGGACCTCGCGCTGCTCGAGCGCACGGATCTGACGCCGGACGAGCGCCGGCGCGCGCAGCGGGCGGCGGCGCTCGAGCCGGTCGAGCCGTGGCGCATCATCGCCATCACGTTCACGAACAAGGCGGCCGACGAGCTCAAGGACCGCATCGAGCGCATGCTCGGCCCCGAGGCCGCGGCGGACATCTGGGCCTCGACGTTCCACTCCGCGTGCGTGCGCATCCTGCGGCGGGACGCCGACAAGCTCGGCTATCCCGACAGCTTCACGATCTATGACACGTCGGACAGTCAGGCGGTCGTCAAGCGCATCATCAAGGAGATGAACCTCGATGAAAAGGCGTTTCCGAACCGCGCCGTGCTCACGGAGATCAGCCGCGCCAAGGATTCCGGCATCACGCCCGAGCAGTACCTGGCGCGCGCACAGGCCACGCACAACCCGCGTAATATCCGCATCGGCGAGATATACCAGACCTACTGGAAGCGCCTGTTTTCCGCCGGGGCGATGGATTTTGACGACCTGATCTACAACACCGTGCGCCTGCTCGACGAGCATGCGGACGTGCGCGAGCGCTGGAGTTCCAGATTTGAATATGTACTTATTGACGAGTATCAGGACACGAATAATCTCCAGTACCGGCTTGCGGCACTCCTAACGGGCAGCAAGAACAACATCTGCGTCGTCGGCGACGATGACCAGAGCATCTACAAGTTCCGCGGCGCGACGATCGAGAACATTCTCAACTTTGAAAAGCAGTACAAGAATGCCCGCACCATCCGCCTCGAGCAGAACTACCGCAGCACCGGCCGCATCCTGGATGCCGCCAACCACGTCATCGCCAACAACACCGGCCGCAAGGGCAAAACGCTCTGGACGAAGGCCGAAGCCGGCGACCCGCTCACGCTCTACTGCGCCACAAATGAGAACGACGAGGCGCGCTATGTCGCCACGAAGATCATGGACGACTTTGGCCACGGCATGAACTTCCGCGACCACGCCGTGCTCTACCGCATGAACGCGCAGAGCAACCAGCTCGAATATGCCTTCAAGCGCAACGGCATCCCGTACCGCATCATCGGCGGCACGCGCTTTTTCGACCGCGCGGAGGTCAAGGACATGCTGGCCTACCTGTGCGTCATCCAGACGCCGGGCGACGACCTGCGCCTGACGCGCATCATCAACACCCCGGCCCGCGGCATCGGCGCGCGCACGGTCGAAACGGCCGCGCAGCTCGCACATGAGCAGCAGACGAGCCTCTTTGAAGTCATCCGCCACGCGGACGCCTATCCCGAGCTGCAGCGCAGCCAGATGCGTCTGCGCCAGTTTGCCGTCCTGATCGAGGAGCTGCAGGAGCAGGCCAAAACCATGCCGCCGGACGAACTCTACGACCTCGTCGTGGAGCGCAGCGGCTATGTCCGCGCGCTCGAGGAAAAGAACACGGCCGAGGACGCCGCCCGCATCGAGAACGTGCAGGAGCTCAAGTCGAACATCATTGCCTTCGCCAAGGAGGCCGATAACCCCACGCTCGCGGGCTTCCTCGACGAGGTCGCGCTCTATACCGACCTCGATAACTACGACCAGTCCATGGACTGCGTCACGCTCATGACCATGCACGCGGCCAAGGGCCTGGAGTTTCCGACGGTGTTCATCGTCGGCTGCGAGGAGGGCATTTTCCCCGGCCTGCGCTGCATCGGCGAGCCGGACGAAATGGAGGAGGAGCGCCGGCTGTGCTACGTCGCGCTCACCCGCGCGCGCGAGCACCTCATCCTCACGTGCGCCCGCCAGCGTATGCTCTTCGGCCGCACGACGGCCAACCGCGTCTCCCGTTTCGTCGAGGAGATCCCGGAGGAAGATATTCAGAAGCTCAACGTCCCGCGCGGCTACGGTTATTCCGAGCCCAGCCGCGACCAGCAGCAGTACCCGCCGCGCCAGAGCGCGCCGCGTGCCTATACGGTCTCCGCACCGGAGCCGCGGCGCAGGCCGCCCGTGCGGCCCGCGCCGCCCGCGGCAAAGCCGGCGGGCAAAGCTGCCCCGGCCTTCGCCGTCGGCGACCGGGTCACGCACCGCGCGTTCGGCTCCGGCGTCGTCTCGAAGATCCAGCCTATGGGCGGCGATGCGCTGCTCGAGGTGGAATTTGAGACCGCCGGCACCAAGCGCCTCATGATGCGCGCGGCCGGACAATTCATGAAAAAGGAACCCTGATCTCTATGCCTGACCCCGGCGCAAGCCATGCTTATACCCGTCTCGGCCGCTTCGCCCTGATCGTGACGACGCTCCTCTGGGGCAGTTCGTTCACGATCATGAAGGACGCACTTGCCACCGTCCCCGCGCTGTGGCTGCTGGCCATCCGCTTTTCCGGTGCGGCCATGCTCATGGCGCTCATCGGTATCCGGAGCCTGCGCCGGCTCGACCGCGGCTATCTCACCGGTGGGGCGTGCATGGGCGTGTGCCTGTACCTGGCCTACACCATTCAGACGTATGGCCTCGTGCACACCACGCCGGGGAAAAACGCCTTTCTCGCGGCGACGTACTGCGTGTTCGTGCCGTTTTTCTGGTGGCTGATCCATAAGCGGCGGCCGGACCGGTACAACCTCGCGGCGGCGCTTTTGTGCCTGTGCGGCATGGGGCTCGTGTCCCTGCAGAGCGACCTGCGCATCGGCCGCGGCGAGGGGCTGACGATCCTCAGCGGCGTGTTTTACGCGCTGCACATCATCGCCACCGCCAGTGCGGCCAGAGGGTGCAGCCCGGTGCTGCTCTCGTTCGTGCAGTTTGCTGTGGCAGCCGTGCTCAGCTGGGTCACGGCGCCGTTCGCCGCGCCTGCGCCGGAGGAGATCCCGGCGGATGTGTGGCTGCGTCTTGGCTACCTGTGCGTCATGTGCACCGGCCTGTGCTTTCTGCTCCAGACGTTTGGGCAGAAGTACACCCCGCCCACGACGGCGGCGCTGCTGCTCACGCTCGAGAGCGTGTTCGGCTCGCTGTTTTCCGTTGCGTTCTATCACGAGCATCTGGAGCCGCGCGTGATCGTCGGCTTCGCGCTGATCCTCGTTGCCATCCTCATTTCGGAGACGAAGCTGAAGTTTCTGCGCCGCAGGATGGCATAAAAAATCCGCTGGTTGATGCGGCGGTGACTTAGGAAAACATTGAAGCAAGGAACGGTGTAGCTTAACGGCTATGCCGTTCTTTGCTCTTTTTTACTTGTGTTGCGGGCATTTTCGATTGCCCGTGTGAAGTCAAATGCACCGATGAAGTTATAGACGATGGTGATTTCCCGCGTTCTGGATTTCTTGTCAACATGGGAAACTTCGATCCTGTCAATGAAAGCACGGAGAACAGCCGCGTCAAGCTCCTGCAAATCCGTGTACTTCTTCACGGCAGCGATAAACGCCTTGACATTGGTTTTTTGCTGCTCCTGCTGCTTCAGATCCTTGCGCAGGACTTCTGCCATTGATTTCAGGTTGCTTTGTTCCAACTCGTAGTCATGGGACATTTTGATAAAACGTTCATCTGACAGCTTGCCAATCACGTTGTCCTCATACAGTCGGGAGATAATGCGGTCAAGCTCGGCAATTCGCGTGTCCGCCTTTGCCAGCGTTTCACGCTTCCGAACAAACTCTGCATCTCTGTCCCGCATATCGCTCTCGGCAGCGTCCTGAATGAACTCCGCTTCATGCTCTGAAACATAGGAGATTGCTTCCCGCAGATTTCGCAGAACAATTTCATGCAGCACGACATTCTTGATAGAATGGGTCGTGCAGAGATCCTTGCCCTTGCGGTAGGTGGAGCAGATGAAGTATTTCTGGTTCTCCGCAAAGTTGGTAGCGCGGCATTGATACATTTTGCCGCCGCACTCTGCGCAATACAGAAGCCCGGAGAACATACCCATTTCACCCATCTTGGTAGGACGGCGACGCGCCTTGCGAATGTTCTGAACAATCAGGAACACGCTTTCTTCGATGATCGGCGGCTGGGTGTTCTCGAAGATCACCCAATTCTCAGGATCATTCCAGATTTTCTTCTTGCTCTTGTAGGACTTCTTTGTGGTCTTGAAGTTTACTGTATGCCCCAGATAGTCTACGCGCTCCAAAATGCGGGAAACCGTTTCATTTGTCCATTTGTACGGGTCTGCTGTCGGCTTGTTGCTGGTCGGCAGACCTTTCGCATGGCAATAGGCGGTTGGGTTCAAGATTTGCTGCTGTTTGAGCCATTTAGCAATCTGCGTGGGGCCTTTGCCGGACGCGCACAGGGAGAATATCTTCTGTACGACGGCTGCGGCTTCTTCATCGACGATCCATTTCTTTTTGTCCTCCGGGCTTTTCATATACCCATAGGGCGGAATGGTCGTCAAATGCTCGCCGGACTTGCCTTTGCTCTGCCATGTAGCGCGAATCTTTTTGGAGGTATCGCGGGCATACATTTCGTTGAACACATTGCGGATCGCGGTAAACTCACTTTCGCCGCGTGTGCTGTCCACGCCGTCATTGACGGCAATGAAATGAACGCCAAACTCCGGGAAAACAACATCGGTATACATTCCCACTTGGAGATAATCGCGCCCGAAGCGGCTCATGTCCTTTACAATGACACGCTTGATCCGCCCAGCCTTGATGTCGGCAAGCATACGCTGGAAGCCCGGACGGTTGAAGTTTGTGCCGGAATAACCATCGTCCTCGTCATAATGGCGGTAGGCGGTAATCCCGTGATCCTTGCAGTAGCGTTCCAGAATCTTCTTCTGGTTCGCTATGGAGTTACTTTCACCATCCAGCTTATCTTCCTGCGAAAGGCGCTCATACAGAGCGGTCAGACCTTCTTCCTCTGCTTCCGTAGATAGCCCCTTGGTGTAGAACTGCAAAACATTATCGCGGATCACACTGCGAAGCTCATTGCTTAAACTGTCCTGCGGCTTCAAGCTCTGAAAGGTAAATCCCGTCATCTGCACTCACCGCCTTTCTCGGAAGAACTGCGGTAGGCGTTGACAATGCCGTGATATAGTTCTCGGCAAAGGGGTAGATCGCCGTCTGTAATGGAGCAAATCGAAATACCGCGCTGCTCCATATCATCAAGGAACTGCAACGCTGCAAGATAGCTGCGGTAAAGTCGGTCAAGCGATACGACAACGATTTTCTGCACGCGGTTCTCATGGATTGCTGCAAGCAGATTTTGAAATGCCGGACGCTCTGCGGTCAGGCCGTTGTACCCATTGTCCACGAAGAACATATAGGTGTCCGTTCCGTTTTCCTGTGCATGGCTCAAAAGTAGGTGCATTTGATTGTCAAGGTTCAGGTCTGTTTGTTTGTTCGCCGCACGGTAGTAATATGCGGTGATTTTGTCGGGCTGCTTTTTCATGTTGCCTCCTATTCCGGCAGCCGGACAAACAGGTTATTTATATTATGCCAGGGATCTCGCTCGCCGTCATTAGGCGGGTTCAAAATTATTTGTAACTTTTTTACCCCGCAAGTCATTCTGAATCAGGCGGCGCACCTTTGTCACGGCGTCCTCTTTCGCGCCGTCTTTGATGACGGCCTTGACGATATACGTTATATCCCCGATCTTGTACTCGCGTACAATCGGGGACGATGTTTTCTTCATGGTTGTTTCCATAGAAACAAATCCCCCTTTCATGGGAAACGAAATAACTACAAAAGGGAATGACAAAACGGACGGCTGCTGGCGCAGCTCCAAGGGAGTTTCACCCCCCCGCACGGTTCTCGTGCAGCCCTACCCATCGCCTGCGACGCTTTGAACGCTCGGACTGTGGCTGTAAGGTCGTATCATTATGTGTTTTGCGCGTCGTCGCCTGCAAGCTGCCACACTTGCTTTACGGCGCGGTATTTGTCGCTCGGCATATCCTCTCGGATATACGTCATGGCGTACCAGCCGCCCAGCTCGGCGCAAAAGGAACGTACCCGTTTTGCCTATGATGCGCCGCCGTTCTCTTGCGGGCATATTTGTCAAGGAGCATCAGGCAGAAACGAGGAAAGGGGGGACACGTTTCTGTCAGGCGTCAGTTATCTCACGCGGAATGTGAGCAGTTTGGTAATGAGTTTCGTTTCCAGCCTGCGCCGAAGTTCTTCATCCACGCAAAGATGGGGATTTCCGTACTCGTCGTAAAGCTCACGCATCGACAGACGGGCTATGTACCCTGCATAGTGTTTCAGAACGGCGTTGATCGCTTCCACGTCACCGCCAGCAGCCGCTTCAATGACGGTCAGCGGCAACAGACGGTTATTCTTCGATTGACTTGTCATCTGTTTTCTCCTCCCATCAGGTTTTTCAGCAGCTTTAGGGTGCTTGTCCTGCGATAGGCAACGGAACGGCGCACCATGTTCAGCACATTTGCAATTTCAGCGTCGGACATATCGAGGAAATAGGACAGCAGGATAATATCTCTGCGGTCAACAGGCAAAGCGGAGATCGCTTCCGCCAGCGTTTCATCGTCGATACAAACCGAATGGCCGATGACTTCAAATGTGCGGCTATCCGTGAAATAGGTGTCACGGACAGCGAACTGTTCCAGCACTTCGACGGGCAGTTCGGAAAAATAGACCTCTCGGTTTCTTTTCCGTGCCAGCGCGTCCTGATAGTCCCGCGCTTCGTTCCGCAGTACCTTTTTGCAGAAGCAATCAAAGGCACGGGCAACTCCTACATCGTGCGAATGAGGTTTCATGTATTCACCTCCCTTCGCGTCCGCAAAGGCGGGTGATACGGTTTTCTTCCCCTTTCGCCACTAAAACGGTCTGCATCATGCGTTTTGGCAAACGCGCAGAAAAATTTTTGAAAAAAATTCTTTAGGAAGAATCCATGCGCTGCACCTCCTATTTCATCGTTGCGTTGCAAGGGATAGATACAGGAGGTGATCGACAGCCGACACAAAACCCAAGAAAACGACAAAAAACGCCTGTCTGCAAAATGCAGACAGGCGTAGAAGAATTATAAAATCTATTCACATGATTTCTGTGTTCATATTCATACCCAGAATACCCAGACGGCGGGTACGAACTTTTTTTGACTGGTGCAGATCACAGGAGAAATAGAATAGTAAAGTAGACACGGCAAAATAACCTCCCATCGGTTGCCGTGTCCCTGCAAGTCGTCATTGGTTTGTGTAAACGCAAAGAAACGGCGGCCCTGAGTCCATCAAAACCGCCGACAGAATAATGAGCTAAATGTGCGCAGGAAATCATCTGCCCCGTCCAACGGTTTTTTTCTTTCCCCGGACGGGGCAGTATTTGATAGTAGTTTTGTTTCTCCTCAAATGGCAATTAAGCAGCCAATTAAACGTTTGTAATATTACTGTGCAAACTGACTCATATACAATGCTTCGTATTTTCCATGTTGTGCCATTAACTCTTCGTGGCTGCCATGCTCAAGAATATCACCATGTTCCATGTAAAGGATCATGTCAGCATCCCGAATCGTAGAAAGCCGATGGGCAATCACAAAAGAAGTACGTCCGTGCATCAATTTTGCAAGTGCTTTTTGGATAAGCTGCTCCGTATGCGTGTCCACGTTGCTGGTGGCCTCGTCCAAGATCATGATTTCCGGGTCAGACGCCATCGCTCGGGCGATGGTCAGCAGTTGGCGTTGACCTTGTGAGATATTTTCCGCCCCTGTGGAAAGTTCAAAATCATAACCGCCTGGCAGGGTCTTGATGAAGCTGTCCACGCTGGCGGATCGTGCGGCGGCGATGATTTTTTCCTCCGGCAGATTGTCCTGCGCGTAAGCTATGTTGTCCCGGATGCTGCCTTCAAAGAGCCAGGCATCCTGGAGCACCATGCCAAAGCGATCCCGTAGCTCGTGACGGGTCATTTCCTTGGTGTCTACCCCGTCCACTAAAATACTACCGCCGTCCACATCGTAGAACCGCATGAGCAGATTGATGAGGGTGGTTTTGCCAGCCCCGGTGGGGCCCACGATGGCCACTTTCTGACCGGACTTCACCGTGATGTTCACATCATGCATCAGCTGGTGCTCCGGGGAGTAACCGAAGGACACATGGCGAAATTCCACCGCGCCCGTGCTGACCTGAGGCATCAGTCCGGGAACAGGGTCTGGTGTCTCTTCCGAGGCATCCAGCAGAGCGAAAATGCGCTCTGCGGCAGCGGACGCTGCGCTGAAACTGCCCGCCATCCCCGCAATGCTGGTGAAGGGCTGGGAGAACTGCTTGGTATACTGGAGCATGGCTTGCACGTCGCCGATCCGCATCTCACCACGCAATACGGACAGACATCCCAGCAGGGCGCTGACAGCGTAGCCAAGGTTATTTACCAGGTCGGTGATTGGAGTGACCTTACCAGATGCAATCTCGGCACTCTGAGCGGTACGCTGGAGTTCCCCATTGATTCGATCAAACTCCTCTTTTGCTCGATCCGTGTAGTTGAACACCGACACCAGCTCCTGCCCTTGGTACACCTCCTCGATGTAGCCGTTGAGCTGTCCCAGGAGTTCCTGCTGCCGGGCGTAGTGTATGGCTCCCGTTTTCATAACGCCTAGAGAGGCCAGCAGAGACACCGGCACCATAGCCACTGCGATGGCCGTCAGTATAGGACTGGTTGTGAACATCATCACCAGGATACCCACAGCGGTGACCACCTGGGTGACGATTTGGGTCAGGTTCTGGCTCAGGGCGTTGTTCACCGTGTCCACATCGTTGGTGATGGTGCTGAGGATTTCACCCTGGGTATGAGAGTCGTAATAGTCCAGCTTCAGGTGGTGCATCTTCCGGTCAATATCACCCCGCAGAGTCTCCATAACGCAGGCGGTCAGCTTAGTCATGCTGAAGCTTTGGAGAATGGCGAAAAGCTGGGCCACAAGATAAAGGGCTATCAGCGTCACGAGCAGCCAGACGATCGTTTCCCAGTCGAAGGAGCCGCTTGCCACGCCATCGTACAGTTCCGAGGTGATGCCGCCCGTCACCGCTGGGGTCAAAACGGTAAACAGGGTACTCAGGACAGCGGCGATCATCACTAGAATCAGGCGGAGCTTGTACCGTCCCAGATAGTGGAACAGCCGTTTAAACGCATTCCAGTTCATGTTTCACTTCCTCCTCTCCCAGCTGCAATTCAGCAATCTCCCGGTAGAGCGGACATGTATGTAGCAGTTCCCGGTGCTTGCCTCTCCCCACGATCTGTCCGTCCTCCATCACCAAGATACGGTCAGCATCCAGGATAGAACCCACCCGCTGAGCCACAATGAGCATGGTGGAATCCCCCATGCTCTCCCGCAGGCGCATGCGGAGTGTTTTATCTGTTTTCACATCCAAGGCGGAAAAGCTGTCATCAAACAGGTAGATTTCTGGTTTTTTTACGACAGCCCGAGCAATAGCCATGCGTTGGCGCTGGCCGCCGGACAAATTGGTGCCGCCTTGAGCGATTTCGGCGTGGTAGCCGTCCGGCTTCTGTTCGATGAACTCGTCGGCGCAGGCGACGTAGGCCGCTTGCCGCCACTGTTCCTCACTGCTGTCCTGATCTCCAAAGCGCAGGTTGGAGGCCACGTCTCCGGAAAAGAGTACATTCTTCTGGGGGATATAGCCGATCAGATCCCGCAGCTCGTTCAATTTATATTGTTTTACATTCATATCGTCCACATAGACATGGCCTACCGTGGCGTCGTAAAGCCGCGGGATCAACTTGAGGATGCTGGACTTGCCGCAACCGGTGCGCCCGATAATGGCGGTGACCTCCCCGGCCCGGCACTCGAAGCTAACATCCTTCAGCACTGGTTCGTCCGCCCCAGGATAGGTAAAGGTCACATGGTCAAAGGCCACACAGGCGCGGCCTTTGCGCAAGGCGGCACTGTATCTGCCGTCCTTGATGGAACTCTCGGTATTCAGCACTTCTGCGATGCGCTTAGCGCAGGCATAGGACACAGGAAAGAGCATAATGACCAATGCCAGCATCATGATAGCGGCAAGGATCATGCTGATATACTGGCTGTTGGCCACCAGGTCACCCACTGCCATCTCCCCGGCGGACACATACCAGGAACCCATGCCCATGACCGCTGCTGTAGTCACACCAAAGATCACCTGAATCACCGGCATCAGCAGTGCGGTCACCCGCCCAGAGAGAATGGTCATGGAGGCCAGTTCTCCATTGGCTTGGGAAAACCTTTCCATTTCTTTCCCTTGCCGATTGAAAGCCCGAATCACCCGTACCCCCTCCAGTGTTTCCAGAAAGATCTTGTTCAGTCGGTCAATCCGCTGCCGCAGGGTCACCGAGTAGCGGGAAACAAAAATCAGAATGACACCTACGCCAATGATGAGGGCGGGAATGGCCAAGCTCAGCACGGAACTGAGTTCGCCGCCGGTCAGAGAAGAGAGTACCAGCCCAGCCACCGCCATCAGCGGTGCAGTCACCCCCAGCCGCAACAGCAATGAGAGAAACATTTGGATGTTGGTCACATCGGAGGTACTGCGGGTCACTAGACTAGCGGTGCCAAACCGCTCCATTTCAGCGGCGGAAAAATCTTGCACCTGATGGAATATCTCACGCCGCAAATCAGCGGCAAATTTAGTGGACACCTTGGCGGACAGCACCGTGGCTGCCATGTTGAAAAGACAGCCCAGAATGGCCAGGGTTGCCATCACCGCCGCAATGATTAGGATGGTGTTTCGGTTTTCTCCGGCCACTCCGATGTCAATCATACTGGCCAGGGCAGTAGGCAGCAGCATGGCTGTCACAGCGGAGAGCAGCATCAGCGCCAAGAGGGCGGCCACATGCTTTCCGCTGAGTTTTACACGGGAAAAAATCGTACCCATAGTTTTCCTTTCTGCTCGTCGTACTCGCATTTTAGCTTGACAGGGCAAATAACAAATGATAGTATAAATGAGGCGATAGTATCATAGATGCTAGAATATCACAGAAGCAGGCGTTGTCAATAGTCCGAGCGAAAGTGGAACAAATGACAATCCTTGTTTCAATGATACGCAATTAAAGGAGACGTTTCTTATGCGAAGGACAACGGCTACAACAGACTATCTGAAAGAATGTATGGGTACAGCGTTGCTGGAACTAATGAAAGAAAAACCCATTGAAAAAAACAGTATTGAGGAGATGACTGCCAAGGCAGATGTAGGTCGCTCCACTTATTTCCGTTATTTCAAAAGTAAAGATGAAGTTCTGTCTTTCAAAATCACATGTCTGTGGAAGCGCTTTTCCGACGAACACGGTGCTACCAACTTCGCCACTGGTAGTTATGACGGCATCAGGCTGTTTTTTGAATTTTGCCTTTCCATTCGTCCTATTTGTGATCTGCTCTACTCAGCTGATCGCCAATATGTGATTCTAAACTTCTATTTACAAGAAGCGGCATCCATTGTCGCTAATGCCGATGCCAAAACGCACTACTTTATCCAATTTATTACATATGGATTGTTTGGGCTTATGAATGCGTGGGTATTACGAGGCTATAAAGAAACCCCACAGGAAATGGCACAAATAGTTTGCGATTGGGAAGCATCTTCGGAGGAGAAATAGCATAGAGGAGGGTAAACATATGGGGAAAATCATTCGACGCATTCTAACAATTATTCCAGCGGTGGCTTTACAATCGCTCTGGCTTTTGCTGTTGATGAAATGGCTGACCCCTTACGCACCGATTATTGTGTCACTGCTTTCCGTTGCAGCGTTTTTCTTGGTGGTATTTATTATTATAAAGAGAGATGAAACCGCTTATAAATTGCTTTGGCTGCTGGTTATTCTGTCACTACCTTTGGTAGGAGCGTTACTATATCTGCTCTTTGGAAATAAACGGACGGCCCGCCCTCTAAAAAGGCGCTTGCAGCAAGTTCAAAAGAGTTGCAATCCGCAGCCTCTTCCAATAAAAGAAGCGCCCTTTGACGGCGAAAAACGCATGGGGCAAACAGTGCGGTGGCTGGAAGAAAAAACGCAATATCCGATGTGTGCAGTTGAGCAGGTTCGTTACTATCCGTTGGGCGATAATATGTTCCCTGATATGCTTGCCGATTTGAAAAATGCAAGAAACTCGATTTACGTAGAATACTTCATTATTGAGCCGGGGCATATGTGGGACGCAATCGTGAACGAACTGGAAATAAAAATGGAGCAGGGCGTTGATGTACGTGTGATATACGATGATCTTGGCAGTATTTCTTCGTTCAATTTCAGTAATGTCCGTGAACTGAAAAAGAAAGGCATTCCATGTATTCCTTTTAATCCTTTCCTTGCCTTAAAAGGAACTGCAAACTATCGCGATCATCGCAAAATGCTGATTATTGACAACGAAGTTGCTTATAGCGGAGGTATCAACTTATCAGATCGGTATATCAATTTGGAACATCCCTATGGACACTGGAAGGACACAGGCTTTCGGATTACTGGTGAGCCAGTAAAAAATTTTACCCATATGTTCTTGACCTTTTGGAACGCATTTTCGCTGGAAAAAGAAGCAGGGCAGCTTGCAATGCCCACATATCCCAAAAGGTATCCTGCGCCGCCGCACACATTTGATGGTTATGTGCTTAGTTACTACGATTCGCCCCTTAACCATGAAGCTACCAGTAATCAGCTCTTTATTGACTTGCTTTCTCAAAGCACGGATTACGCATGGTTTTTTACACCGTATCTTATGCTTGGCGATGACTTGATGGATGCAATGATTTCCGCTGCTCAACGTGGTGTAGACGTGCGGATCATTATGCCCGGCATCCCTGATAAGAAGCTGATTTTCCGTATGTCTCGGAGCTTTTATCAGGTGTTGCTGACTGGCGGCATCAAGATTTATGAGTATACTCCCGGCTTCGTTCATGCAAAGAGCTTTGTATCAGACGACAAAGTTGCGACGATAGGAACTGTCAATCTGGACTACCGCAGTCTCTTTCTCCACTTTGAAAACAATTCGTTCTTTTATCGTTCCAGTATTATTGCAGCAATAAAGGACGATTTCATCGCTACACAGGCAAAATGTAAAGAGGTAAAGCCCTATGATATGAAACATTATTCGCGCCGCTGGGTCGTAGATGGTGTCCTTCGTATTTTCGCACCGCTATGTTGAGGTTTTTATGAAGCATTTTCTTATGTGTCTGCTATATATCGCGGCGTTAGGGGTTCTCTCCTTTGTAGTGGGGCGCTTGATCCCGAAGCATTGGTTTCACGCCGATCGTTTTCCTTGGGTCTGCCACCCGGCAGAGCAAAAACTATGGAAGCGGCTTCATGTTCGGAAATGGCAGGCAAAGATCCCCGATATGAGCCGCATATTCGTTAAAATCATGCCGGAAAAGAAACTGACAAAGGAAAACTATGAGAACTTGCCGCGCATGATAGAAGAAACTTGCGTGGCAGAGTGGACACATATTCTGTTGTCTATCGCCGGTCTTGGACTGCTGAAAATATGGTCCGGTGTTGGCGGGGTATGTATAACGATTATCTACATTGTGCTGGGTAATTTGCCGTTTATTGTTGTCCAGCGCTATAATCGCCCACGCCTGCAAAAGCTGTTTGCTATGCAGCAAAGGAAAAAATAGGAGATTCAAATGCAAACACTAATTCTAAGCTGCAACACTGGCGCAGGGCATAACTCCTGTGCGCAAGCAGTTCAGGAAGCCTACCACTCTCGCGGAGAAATCTGCAATATTACAGATTCTTTGCAGTTTATTTCAGAAAAAGCATCCACGTTTATTTCTAATTTGCATACCCGAATTTACCGCCATGCTCCAAGGCTTTTTGATGCTGGGTATCAGCGTGCGGAATCTCACGAAGATATTTTTTGTGAGGGAACGCCGATCTATAAGCTACTTTCCTCCGGCGCAGAGCGGATGTATCAATACATCCGCTCTGCAGGCTACGATAATATTATCTGTACTCATGTATTCCCAGCCTTGGCGTTGACAGAAATGCGCCGACAGCACCCATGCTTACAGCTTGTAACGAGCCACATTTCTACAGACTATACCTGCGCTCCCTGCACAGCGGATTCTGCGCTGGACTGGTATTTCATTCCGTCCACTTCGCTGTTAGGTGAGTTTGAACAATGTGGACTTCAACCTCAAAAGCTGATCGCCAGTGGAATCCCTGTGCGGCAGCAATTCTACCAGCGTGTGTCACAAGAAGCAGGAAAAGCCAACGCCGGAATCTCTCCTGCTCATCAGCATATTTTAATGATGTGCGGTAGCATTGGCTGCGGTCCAATGGAGGAGATTATATCGTATCTCTGCCCTTACCTCACAACAGAACAAGAACTTAGTGTTGTATGCGGCACAAATGATGATTTACGCAAAAAACTCCAAAAAAGAACAGAAAAGTATTCTCAAGTTCATGTTCTGGGAACCGTCAATAATGTGCCGCAGCTCATGCAAGCCTCAGACCTATTCCTGACAAAGCCCGGAGGTCTAAGTACATCTGAGGCAATGGCGGCAGAGTTACCAATGGTGCTTATCGATGCAGTGGCTGGCTGCGAGACACATAATCTGAATTTTTTTCTGCGTAATGGAATGGCCGTCACAGCCAATACGCCAAAAGCAATCGCAGACACCACAATAAAAACGCTAAATGCCCCAGTGCTTCTTTCTAAAATGCGCGCGGCAATGCGGTCGCAGACGGAATGTACGGCAGCCGATAAAATCTATGAATGGATATACAGTCATGCAAAGTAATCATATAAAGCCGGAAGTTAATTACCGTGAGTTCCGCATCCATAAACTTAATACACCTGAATTTTCTCACGTCAGGCTATTGCTTTACTGGCCAATTTTCGGCTTGCTGTTTTTGTTTCTTGAGCGGTTGCAACCGCAACGAAATTACTATCCCGTCTATTGTGGACTCGATGATATAATACCATTTTGTGAATGGGCGTTGATTCCGTATCTATTTTGGTTTGTCTTTCTAATCGGTACGTTGGTTTATACTTTTTTCGTCGATGTACCTGCATTTCGGCGTATGATGTATTTTGTGATAGTCACCTATACGATCACGGTTTTGATTTACCTGTTCTTTCCAACCTGCCAAAATTTGCGGCCAGAAGCATTTGTACGCAATAATCTACTTACACGCTTTATTGAATTATTCTATAGTTTCGATACCAATACAAATGTTTGCCCCTCACTTCATGTAATAGGCTCTGTTGCCGCGATGTTTGGGTTATGGGATTGCAAGGCGCTCCAAAGCGTCGGATGGAAAATCGCTGCTACATCAATCGCCGTGTGTATCAGTCTCTCCACCGTTTTTATGAAACAGCATTCTATCATGGATGTTCTCGCTGCATTGCCAGTCTGTTTCTTTGGTTGGTGGATTGCCTATAAGATACTCCCCAATAATAAAACAAACCGATTTCTTACGAGGATGTAATCATGGATAAATCCTACAAAAAACCGCTTCTACTAATCACGTTTGGGGTGATCTTATTTGCGGCATTCAACAATCTAAACTATGTTGCCAACTTTCTAAAATCGTGTATTGGCTTGCTCGCTCCGATTTTATCAGGCCTTTTGCTGGCCTTTGTTCTGAGTGTACCCGTGCGCGGACTGGCAAAGAGGCTTCGACGAAAGTTGACTAAAGCTACAGATCGGCAAATAGACATGATAAGCCTGTTACTGACGCTGATATGTGTTATTGCGATTATTGCTCTTCTGTGTGTAATTGCGATTCCACAGCTCACTGCATCTGTAAAAAGCATTGCTGCTCTTGTTCAAGAAAAATGGCCTGACTGGGTCGGCTTATTGCAAAGATACGGCATTGACACAGAGAAACTGTCGGCACATTTTGCTGCGCTCGATTGGAAATCTATTCTGCAAAGCATTTCGAGCGAAATGAACACAGTGATTTCCTCAGTTGCCAATGTTGCTGGCTCTACGGTATCTGCGATTGCTGATGTTGCAATTTCACTTGTGATCACATTCTATGTGCTAATTGGATGGCGTGAATTGAGCAGTCAAAGCAAACGGGCACTGTATGCCTACTGTAAGGAATCCGTTGCAGATAGAATTTGCCATATTTCGAAACTTGCACATGACACCTATGCGAAGTTTCTTTCTGGTCAGTGTGTCGAGGTTATGATTCTTGGAACATTGATCTTTCTTTCGCTTTCTGTTGCAGGGATTCCATATGCGGGGCTAACAGCCGTTTTAACTGCCGCCTTTGCATTCGTTCCTTATATTGGAGCATTTCTCTCCTGCGCTTTCGGCATTTTGTTTACTTTATTGGCGGCTCCGAACAAGGCGCTCCTATGCTTCATCGTCTATCAGGCAACTCAGTTTGTTGAAAATCAGTTCATCTATCCGCACGTCGTGGGAAACAGTGTAGGGCTATCCCCGTTCTGGACGTTGTTGGCGGTTTTGCTGGGCGGTAAACTGTTCGGTGTCCTTGGCATGATCTTCTTTATTCCGTTAATGGCTCTTGTATCTCAGCTTCTACACGAATCAATCGAACGGCGGCTGCATACCCGCAAACCGGAGCTGTCCAATGTACAAAGCAACTCAGACGAGAATGATAGTCCTCATAAATAAGTCAATTTTGCAGATAAAATTAGCAACTCAGGAAAAAATGATTTGCTTGGAGAAATCGAATCAAACATGAAAAAAACCTTTCGCATAAAATGCTTCAAACTAGTTTTAGGTGTGTCATTATGCTTTTTGATATATCTACTTGTTTCTTTAATTATTCCTCCGCTGATTGGAACACATGAAAAGAGTGATACGCAGGCAGAAGTATCCATAACAACGTCTGAACGAGTTTGCTTGATTGACAATAACGAGGATGCACTTCTTTGGAGGCTGAGGCTCATTCGTTCGGCACAGGAAGAAATCATTCTCTCAACCTTTGACTTCCGCGCCGACAGCAGTGGAACAGATGTGATCGCGGCGCTTTGGGGCGCGGCAGAGCGCGGCGTACAAGTACGGCTCATTATTGACGGAATCAATGCGCAACTGCATTTAAGCGGCAGTGATGTGTTTCAGGCATTGGCAGCGCACGACAATGTGGAGGTCAAATTCTACAACCCTATTCGGCTGACGCAACTTTGGACGGTCAATTATCGCTGCCACGATAAATACTTGATTATCGACCGATCTACATATCTTATGGGTGGGCGGAACACCAGCGACTTATTCCTTGGGAGTGGGGGTACGTCACGTCAGAACATAGATCGTGATATAGTCGTATACAACGGCGGTTTCACAACAGCGTCCGCTAATACCTTGTTAGAATATTTTGATAGGATATGGTTACTTGATACCAACCGTGCATTCCACGCAGAGGCTGAGAATCACAGGGTTAAAAAAGCTACTGCCATTCTTGCAAGACGTTGGACTGAGATCAATGACACAAAACAGTTAACAGCGATTAACTGGGAGACAGAAACGCTCCAGACAAATGAAGTCGCACTTTTAAGTGGTGATTGCACTGCGTGGAATAAGGAGCCGATGCTTCTGAATACCTTGACAACGCTGATGCAGAAGGGTGAACAAAATATTGTGTTGCAAACCCCATACATGATCTGCAACCAAGCTATGTATAATGCACTCAAAAAGGTCACCGACAATGTACAGGTACAGGTCATTACCAACGCGCCGCAGAGTGGAGCAAATCCGTGGGGCTGCGCTGATTATCTCAATCATAGGGATGATATTTTAGAAACGGGTGTTGATATATGTGAGTGGAACGGCAGCTTCTCCATGCACACTAAAACGATTCTGATTGATGATCGAATTAGCATCATCGGATCATTTAACTGGGATATGCGTAGTGCCTATCTGGATACGGAAATGATGCTGTTGATAGACTGTCCTGCACTAAATGCTATACTTCGGGATGAAGCACAGCAGATGATGTACGAGGGCAAAACCATATCACCAGACGGAGTGACAGTTACGGGAGAATTGTATATAACACCAAAAGTTTCAGCTACCAAACAAGTCCTTCAATCGCTGTTGCGTATTATTGTACGCCCGTTTCGATATGTTCTATAAAGTGCGCATTTCATGTATTCACATACGATACATGCTTCGTCAAAAAACGCCATCTCGTAATTTCACGAGATGGCGTTTTTGCATTATTCAGATATTTGCAAGAGGTCACGCCGCTTAGCGCTTCCTGTAATATGAATTATTTAAGCTACTGCATTGAATAATCAAGACATATTTCAAAAGAAAGGGGAACAGTAGAATGTAATAGGGTGATTGAAAATGTCTAAAAGAGCAAAAAAAGAAAAGCGCCCTGTTGCGAAAATCGACTTCAAGCCGTATGGTGCAGCAATCAAAGCTGGGCGCACAAAGCAGAAAGAATCCCGGAATAAGGCGGCCGACGCGCTGTTTATTTCGCCGCGCTATCTTGCCAACATCGAAAATAAGGGGCAGCATCCCAGCGTACAGGTATTCTTAGAACTGATGTCCCGCTATCATATCTCTGTGGATCAGATTCTTCATGGTGAAACTATGGAGGGCAAGTCCACGGAGCGGATGCAGTTTGAAACGCTGTTGGATGAGCTGACGGACGCTGAAATCAAAATCCTCACAGCAACCGCGCAAGCGTTGCTGGACGCAAGGACGGACAACGAGGGAGAAAATTGAATACGGTATAAGGAACGCTATGAACAGGTGGTTCATGGCGTTTTTCTTTTGAAAAAGTTTGCCTGCGGTTTGCCAAATTGCGGCTGTGCCGCCGTTGTAGTAGTGAGGGAGATACCGTAGCAAGCATAGGGAGTGTAGCCACACTCCCGAAAAAGCACCTGTTTGTGCTTTGCTTGTTGGGATAATCCCAAACCCTTATTCGGAGCGGAAAGGACGGTGAACAAATGGCAAACCGAACGCGGAATATCGTGCTGCGCGTTCCTGTGACTGCCGAGGAACGGGCAATGATCGAGCGTAAAATGCAGCAGATGGGTACGGGCTGCTTCTCCGTTTATGCGCGGAAAATGCTCATAGACGGCTATGTAATCCGGCTGGATTACAGCGACGTGAAAGCAATGACCGCCGAGCTGCAAAAAATCGGCACAAACATCAATCAGATTGCGAAGCGCGTGAACGCTACGGGAACGCTCTATGCGCAGGACATTGAGGACATCAAGGGGGCGATGGCGGAGATATGGCAATTACAAAGATCCATCCTATCAAAAGCACCTTAAAAAAAGCTATTGACTATATCGTTGATCCGGCAAAGACCGACGATAAGCTGCTGGTGTCCTCGTTCGGCTGCGCCGTGGAAACCGCAGACCTTGAGTTTGAGAAAACACGGCTGCTTGCTATGCAGAAAGGCAACAATCTCGCTCACCATCTGATACAGGCCTTTGAGCCGGGCGAAGTCAGCTATGCGCAAGCCCACGAGATCGGGCGGCAGCTTGCCGATGAAATCCTCGGCGGCAAGTATGAGTATGTCATTGCTACCCACATCAACAAGGAGCATTGCCATAACCATATCATTTTCTGTGCTGTGGATTTTGCGGAACACAAGAAGTACATTTCCAACCGCAAAAGCTATGCGCAGATCCGCCATGTCAGCGACAGGCTGTGCCGAGAAAATGGGCTGTCCGTTGTTACGCCCGGCGCGGAGCGCAGCAAGCAGTACGCTGAATGGGACGCGCAGCGGAAAGGGACAAGCTATAAGCAAAAGCTAAAAATCGCCATCGACAGGCTTATTCCCATTTCCAAAGACTTTGATGACCTCCTGCGTCGGCTGGAAGCCGAGGGGTATGAAATCAAGCGTGGAAAGTATATCTCATTCCGCGCTCCCGGTCAGGAGCGATTCACCCGTGCAAAGACGTTGGGTGAAGCCTACACCGAGGAAGCCATAGCCGAACGCATCAAGGGCAAGGTCATTCTGAAAACGCCGAAGCCGGAACGCAGCGGCGTGTCGCTGCTGATTGACATTGAAACCTGCATCAAGGCGCAGCAATCCGCAGGCTATGAACGCTGGGCAAAAATTGAAAACCTGAAACGCGCCGCCCGCACAATGGTATTTCTCGACCAGCACGGTATTTCCCACTATACCGATTTGGAGCAGAAGATCACGGAGCTTCAGGACAGCAACGAGCAAACGGCCGCTGCGCTGAAAACGGCGGAACACCGCTTGTCTGATCTGGTGCTGCTGATAAAGCATACCGCCACCTACAAAGAGCTAAAGCCGTTGTATAGCGAATACAAGAAATCCCATGACAAGGAAAAGTATCTGCGCGGACGTGAGCGCGAAATCATTCTCTTTGAAGCGTCGGCGCGGGCGCTGAAAGCGGCGGGCGTCGGTGACAAGCTCCCTGACCTTGCCAAGCTGCGCGAGGAATATTCCAGACTGTCCGAAGAAAAGAATCGGCTGTACGCTGAGTACGGAAGCCTGAAAAAACGTATGCGGGAATACGATGCCGTCAAGCAGAACATCGACAGCATCCTGTCCCCCAACCGCGGGCAGGAGCAGGACAAAGCCTTGTAGCTTCTCTGACATTCGCACATTATTTTCAAACAATTTGATGTGTGTTCGTCGTTCCACGGTTGACAATCGCACATTATTTCTCTATAATATAATGTGCGATTGTCAAAGCGAGGTGAGAAGCATGAACGCCAAGGAGAAAATCGAAGAACTGCTGGAAGCATCGGAGGACGGCACGATCACCGCAGCGCAGGTGACGGAAGCCGGACTGCACCGCAGCGTCTTACAGGAGTTTGTCAAGAGCGGCGAGATGTACCGCTTCGGGCGCGGCCTGTATGTACGGAGCAGCGCATGGGAGGACGATTTCTACCTCTTGCAGCGCAAGTATGGGCGCGGGATCTACTCGCACGATACCGCGCTGTATCTGCTGGGCTATTCAGACCGTACCCCGGCGAAATATACGATGACCTTTCCCAAGGGCTACAATGCCCTGTCCTTAAAGCAGGAGAACTTAATCATCAAGCGCGTTGTGCCGGAGAACTATGAGTTCGGCAGAATTGAAATCGAATCCCCCTCCGGCAATCCAATTCGTGTTTACGATTTGGAACGGACGCTGTGTGACATCCTGCGCGGCAGCGGCAGCGACGTTCAGATCGTTGGAGAAGCTATGAAACGCTATGCGGCGTCCAAAGATAAGAATATTCACAAACTGATGCAGTACGCAGACCAGCTTCGCGTGAAGCCCAAGGTGCTGCGATACATGGAGGTTTTGCTATGATTACAAAAAATCCGATGCAACTAAAAGCCTTTATCAAGAACAAAGCGGCAGAAAAGCATATCTCGGCGCAGCTCGTCATGCAGAACTATATGCTTGAACGGCTGCTGGAACGGATCTCGCTCTCGCCCTATAAAAACAATTTCATTCTCAAGGGCGGATTCCTGATTTCCGCCATTGTGGGACTGGACACGCGGGCAACAATGGATCTGGACACGACAATCAAGGGCTTCACCCTGACGCATGAAGCAATCCGCAAAATCTTTACAGAGATTTGCGCTATCCAGATTGCCGACGACGTACAGCTTGAGGTTGTCGGTATCTCTGACATTCGGGAAACCGACGATTACCCCGGCATCCGGGTTGCGCTGAAAGCGAACTATCCACCGATCAGCGTACCGCTGACGGTGGATGTCACCACGGGCGACATGATAACGCCCCGCGAGGTGGAATACACATTCTCCCTGCTGTTCGATGACCGCACGATCAGTATTCTTGCCTATAACCTTGAAACGGTGCTGGCGGAAAAGCTGGAAACCGTGCTGTCCCGCAACATTGCGAATACCCGTCCGAGAGATTATTACGACGTACATATCCTGTACGCGCTGCGCGGCGCGGATTGCGACAAAGCGACGCTGCGCCGGGCGCTGGAACAAACAACTCAGAAACGCGGCAGCGGCATGATCCTGACAGACTACCCGGAGATTATGAAAGAGATCCGCGGAAGCGATACGCTTCGCAAGCTGTGGGAGAAATACAGCCGCGAGTATGAGTACGCAAAGGATATTTCCTTTGATGATACCTGTAATACCATTCAGACAATTATGGACGCAATCATGGTGTAAACGAAAGGAGGCTTCTTTATGGGTTGGCTGGCAGCGCAGGGCGCGATTATGGCGATTGGGCTTTTCATTGGGCTTGTCTGCTCGGTGATCGGACTATTCTTCGGGCATATCATTCTCTTTGACAGCATTGCTCTCGGCATCGCCGCCGGAGTGTGCTGCAATCAGTTCACCGCAATTCATCCAGCGCTGTGCCTCGTGATCGGCATTGCAACATTTCTGCTGCTATTGTGGCTGCAAAATACCAGCATTGGCTTCTGGCTCGTTGGCGGGCTGCTCACGCTGATCTATGCAGCGGTGTTCGGGCTGCTGGCCTACTTCATTTCGGAGCATGATCCCATCTGGGGCTGGGTGATTTTCGGTCTGGTGTTCCTTGTGGTCGGTGCGCTGCACCTACGCGCACGGGATAACTGAAAGCAAGTGCATAGTCACGGCCTAGAGTGCCTGTATGCCTTGCTGGGCGCGGCTTTGTAGCGCGGAGAACGCAAGGGTCGTATGTTTCTTTGCCTGTTATGAAAACCGAGTTTGAAAGCGTGACAAATGAGATTGAAAGGAATGATGGTATATGTTCAAATATCCCTTGGCAGTAACGATTGATACAAACATATTTGACGCAGCAAAATTCAACTTGGGTGATGCCAGCACCCTCAGAATACTCGAAAACTATGTTAGACGTGGGAAAATCAAGGTTGTTTTAAGTGATATTGTTGTACGGGAATCAAAAAGGCACATTGCAGCGCGGGTCAAAGAAGTCTGCGGAATTGTAAATACAGCAAGAAATAGTGCGTTGAAAGTATATAATGAGCATCTTATAAGCAGTATTGGAATGAATGAGATGTTTAGAATCGTAGAGAGCGAAGATGATATTATTGCCAAAGAAGAAAAAGTATTTGATGATTTTCTCTGTGCGATCGATGCTGAAATTCTTGGCACAGATTTGATAGATATAAATTCTGTACTAAGTGATTATTTTGGTGCAAAGCCGCCCTTCGAAGAAAGTGGGAAGAAAAAAAGTGAGTTTCCAGACGCATTTATTGCTCAACAGATCAGAAATCGATTTGGCGAAACGGAAACAGTTATAATTGTTAGTAACGATAAAGGTTTTATAAGGGCTTGCCAAGAAAGTGAAAATTGCCTTTTCTTTAACTCATTAGGCGCTCTATATAACGCAATAAGCAAAGAAGATGCTGCTTACGATGATACAATAGCCGTTATCAAGGAACTACAATTACGCATAAGCGCCGCTGTGAACGAGTATATCAAAGACAACGAAAATATAGATGTGAATGGCCTTTCATACGACAAAGACGGGATAGAATCTGGGTACGATTACAATGAATTTTATCTGCATGGTATTTCAGATGTAACATTTTCTGTCCACTCCGTAGATGAAATTTCCGACAATATTTCTATTGTCACGCTCTCATGTAAAGCAGATATTTTCGCTGATTGCTATTATGAGGATTATGCCAATGCCCCTTGGGATCCCGAAGAAAAAGAATATGTATTTGTTGATACAATAAAAATGCGCGAGGAACATAAAGCACGGTTTGGGTGCAGAATCGAGATTGACCGAGCAGAAAAGACGTTCAAAGTGTTTCCGTTTACAGTTATTTTGGGTGGCGATTCAAGACGCAACAGATATGAGGTTGAAGAACACCCCGTCGAAGATGATGAAGAAGAAATTCGGGATATGGACAGAGAAGCACTTGGATTCCAGGCGCTCGGAAGCTATGAATCATACTTAGAGGATAATTTACCTGATTCACATTTTTACGCAGATATAATCGCAAGGTTTGAGGAAATAAATGGCTTATACCGAAAGTATGATGACTGCTGTATTAGTTTTGATGATTTGTTGGCCGAACTTAATACTGCCAATCCCAAAGAGATCATCAAACTGATATACGAAAGATTGTTGGAAGTATCAGATATACCACACATTGCCAATATAGAAAACATCACAGATTCCGAGATTGAAGAAATCCAAGCATGGGCAAATGCTCAATATGAAAGAGCATCTGAGATTGCGGATATAGACACACTGCCAGATGTAATATCTTTCGGGGAAACGATTGTAATTAAGGGCGTAGACGGCGGTAAAGCATCATTGTCCATAGGTGATAATCAGATAAGTCCTGACGAGGGCAGCGAAGAAGTTATTGATATTTGCTTTTCTAACGGGGATGAAAATACGACCAGCGGATATATAAAACTGACTGTTGGCTATTTGAATTTCGATGAAGACGGGGGAGCAGCGGATGGTATAAGTGATGAGGTAGAATACGAATATCACGACATACTAAAAGAATTGGATAATTTCATTTATGCTCAAAATTGTCTTATTGAAAAAGACACTCGTATTGCTGAGATTATCAGCGAAGCCATAAAAACAAATGGTGACAATACCTAAAATAAAAAACGCGGGACGCAGCAGCCATCATCGGCTGCCGCGCCCCGCGTCATCTTTTATTCTGCGTCGGAAAGCGTCATGGTGAACTGCGCTTCCTCAAATGCTGCGTCGGTCATGTTGTGCAGCTTATGGATCGTCTGCTCCGCCAGCGGGCGCATATCTGCGTCCATATCCGGCAGCGCGTCGGAAATCGCCGCAATCGTTCTGCGGCGGGCATGCTTAGGCTTCAAACTCCGCCCGGTTGCTGATAGAATAGTCCTCGATTTTCTTCAGCACTTCCGCGATGGTCTGCATGAGCAAGTCCGCGTCCATGATGTGCGGGGAATTGCATTTCGGATTTCTGGATTTTCCCTTGTGGTACTCGCTGCAAAAAGCAACGTGCCGCTTGCCGCCGTTCCGGTAATCTATACGAATGTGCATTTTTGCGCCGCAGTCCTTACAGAAAAGCAAGCCGGACAGAGGGTGGATTTCCCCGTCCCCGTTGGGGCGTTTGACGGGCGCGTTTTTCAAAATCCGCTGTACGGTTTCAAAATCGCTGCGGCTGATAATCGGCTCATGCACATTTTCTGTGATGTGCCACTGGCTCCGGTCTACATAGTGGTTATGTTTATCCCGGAAATGCTTTGTAGTCTTGAAGTTGACCACATCGCCGCAATACTCCTGCCGTGTGAGGATATTGGTCAAGGTGGCTTTGTTCCACTTGCAGCGGTTATCCTCGTTGAGTGTCTTATTTTTACAGGTTCCCCGCCCGCGGTCTTTCATGTAGAAAGTGGGGGACGGGATTTGTTCCTGTGTCAGATATACGGCGATTTGGTTTCGGTTTTTCCCGTCCAAAAACAGACGGAAAATAAGGCGTACAACCTCGGCGGCTTCCTCGTCGATTATCCAAAAGTCCTTGTTATCCGGGGCTTTGATATAGCCGTAAGGGGCTTCGGTGACAATCGGCTTTCCACTCATGCCTTTGGTCTTAATGCCCGTTTTCACTTTCTTGCTGATGTCCTTTGCATACCACTCCGACATGATATTGATAAAGGGCGCAAACTCCAATGTGTCGGGCTTCTCGCTGTCAATGCCGTTGTTGACCGCGATAAAGCGCACATTGTTCCGTCTGAATATCTCCATCGCATTGCCTACTTGGAGATAGTCGCGCCCCCAGCGGGTAAGGTCTTTCATAATGCAGACACCGATTTTCCCGTTTTCCACATCGTCCATCATGCGGGAGTAGGCGGAACGGTCAAAAAATCTGCCGCTTTCGTCATCGTCGATGTAGTGCCGGATATTGGTCAGGTGCTGCCCTCTGGCATAGTTCTCCAAAAATATTTTTTGGTTCTGTATGCTGTTGCTCTCGCCGCCGTCCCTGTCCTCGTCGCCCACGGAAAGGCGGGAGTAAAGGGCTGTAATTTTGCTATAATCAGTCATGTGCATAACCTCCTGTGCGTCCATGTATGTGTCATTTACACTTAAAATTATGCACTCCAACGCGCCGTGCCGTACTCCATGCCTTTGCGGTATTTCTTGGCGTTCTTCTGCTTGGAGTAGACCACCAGCCGGATAATCACGGCTGCGGCAAGCCCAATCAGCAGATCGGTGGGATGGAAGCTGGGGGCGGCGCTGGCAAAGGCAGCGGAGAAGCCCTGCCCGATATGCAGCAGCTTTGCAGACAGATCCGCCCCCTGCGCCAGCCGGAACGCCTGTCCGACCTTTCCAAACAGATAGACAAAGGCAAGATATGGGAGATGGAGTATGATTTGCTTTTTGATTTCCGGCTTCATCGGTCGATCCCCCTGTCCATATTTTTCACCTTGTCCCGCTTAGCGGTCTGCGCGGCTTCGGTTTTCTTCTCGGCAAGGTCGCGCCGCACGGAGGGCTTGCGCTCCTTATCCAGCTTTTTCTTGGAAAACTCCCGAAACGCCGCCGTCAGCACGTCCGCGTCCCGTCCCTTGAAAAACACAAGGTATCGGTCATCTGCCTTTTTCAGCGCAAAGTCAATGCCGTATTTCTTCGCCGTGCTTTCAAAGGCTTTGATATTCGCATCGGTGATTTCGATATTGGAAACGCCTGTGCCATGCCGCATAAGCTGTTTCAGCGTTTGCTTGCCGTGATGGGGCGTGTCCCTTGCCTTGCGGTAGAGCTGCAAGAGCTTCCGCAGCGCGGCTTGCAGCATCTTTCCGTCCAGCTTTGCTGCCTTGATTGCAAGGGCAATCGTCTTTCGGGTTACTTCTTCCTGCAACGGTTATCACTCCTTTCGATTTTTCTGCCGCAGTCAGGGCGGGCGCACTCACCAGATCAGCCACATTCTCATAGGCTCTCGTCCGGCGAACAGGAATAGTCCGGGATGCCTGATTTTGGCTTGCCCCAATCAGGGCTTGCCATGTCGTGAGCGACGAGGGCGGTATAGTAGTTGTCGATGGTGGACGGAGCGTTGAACAGCACCGCCCGCAGATATTGCTTGATGTTGCGGATCTTCGTGGTGTTCTCCCGCATACAGTCCATGACAAACTCGATGTGGCTGCTGTTCAGCTTCAAGAATTTACTCTTTACCAGCTCGGCGGGGTAATCGTCGCCAGCGATGCGGAGCGTCTTTCGTGCAGAGCAGACAGTTTCCAGCATGAGGTCTACGATCTCGTCCAAACGCTCCTTGTCCATTTTCGGGTTCTGCATGAGCGCGTCGTACTCGATATTCTCCATAATGATTTCACGGTAAATATCTACGGCACTCTGTTTGACCGCTTCCGTTCCTTTCCGTTCCGGCGCAGCCCTGCAAGGTGAGGGGTCAGGGGAAAGGATAGGAAAGGAATCGGTACTTGATAGATTCGTAATTGATTTTTCTTTCTTTGATAAGTTAGTTCTTGATCTATCTTTATTTAATTGCGTTGGATTTTCCGACGTCGGATTATCCGTTGTCGGATTTTCCAACATCGGTTTACCCGGTATTGGATTTTCCAACACCGGCTGCGGCTGCTCATAGATGGTGTATTCGATAGCGGTCATTTTGCCTTTTTCGTCGCGCCCCTGCCGCCGCAGAATATATCCGGCTTTTTCAAGCTCCCATACGGCGGTGCGGATCGCGTCGATGCTCTCACGGTTGATATGGGACAGCCCTGCAAGGGTATAGTCCCAATCCTCCGGCAGGGACAGCATTTGCGATAACAGCCCCTTGGCTTTCAAGGTCAGCTCCTTATTTCGCAGATGGTGGTTTGACATGACGGTGTACCCGCTGTTGCGCTCCACCCGAAATACTGCCATAGGTTATCAGCTCCTTTCGCTCACTTCGCCGTGCCGCGCCGGAGGGCGGTCAGCTTGCCCGGCTCATACGGACATTCCGCGTACACACAGAACTGGTACTTCCAATGCGGACGGTAAAAGTGACAGGTATTGCAATCCTCACAGTCGGCACAGCCGCCGTTTTCGTAGCGGTCAAAGCCGGGCTTTCCCCGCATGAGCATTTCAAACGCACGGCTGCTGCCGTTCGTAAAGTACATTGTGGCTGCACCTCCTCTCAGATTTGGGCAAAAAAAACGCCGTAGACTTTTCTCAAAATCTACGGCGTGGGCGTATGCGAAAAGGGATGCTGCCTTGCGGTAACATCCCTTTTGACGCTTGGTTATTCAATTTTTGAGCTAACCTGTTTGCCCTCTGCCCTTAAAAGCGTTGATTTTACTGGGTTTCTGCTTGTTTTCCTATGTCAACGCTCTTGATCCCAGCGGATTTTTTCAGCCCAGAAGCGCCTGCAGCTGCGCGATGTCGGCGGCGTACTGCTGCGCGCCGGCGCGCTCGAGCACGTCCCGGTCACGAAAGCCCCACAGCACGCTGATGCACGGCAGATCTGCTGCGCGCGCCGTGGCAATATCGACCTCGGAATCGCCGACAAAGACCGTCTTGTCAGGGTCGGCGCCGAGCTGCTCCATGGCAGCCAGCAGCATGTCCGGCGCCGGCTTGCGCCGGATGGCTGCCGTCTCGCCGACAGCGATCTGGACTGCGTCGGCGAAGAAATCCGCACGCAGTGCGCGCACGGCCTCGTCCGGCTTGTTGGACACGATGGCGAGCTTGCGCCCCTGCGTGTGCAGCGTGCGCAGCAGCGCGGCGACGCCGGGGTAGGGGGCGGTCTCAATGCGGCAGTGGGCGGCATAGTCGGCGTTGTATTCCGCCAGCAGCGTCTCGAACAGCGCGCTGTCCGTGCCTGTCGGGACGGACAGCTCCATCAGCCGCCGCGCCCCGTTGCCGAGCGCGGTGCGCATCTGCTGCCGCGTGCGCTCCGGCAGACCGTGGCGGGTGAGCGTGCGGTTCATGGCGGCGGTCAGGTCGCCGAGCGTGTCGAGCAGCGTGCCGTCGAGGTCAAAAAGTATGGATGTGTAGTGCATAGACGTATCTCCTTTGTTCTGGCACACTTATAACGCATTTTGCGCGCGGTGTCAACCAAAAAACAAGTTGACATCCGCTGCCGAATATGCTACTATAATGCAGCGCGCTGGCGCGCGTCCATATTGGAAATGGAATTCGGCTTGGAGAAGTACCCAAGTGGCCGAAGGGGCTCCCCTGCTAAGGGAGTAGGCTGTGATAAGCGGCGCGAGGGTTCAAATCCCTCCTTCTCCGCCAAAAGACAAGACGCCGATTTCGGCGTCTTGTTTCTCTATCTGCATATCTGGAGAGTTACCGAAGCGGTCATAACGGGGCGGTCTTGAAAACCGTTAGGCGGCAACGCCACAGGGGTTCGAATCCCTTACTCTCCGCCATGAGTCCACCGTGATTTTGGATCACGGTGGACTTTTTCCGTGCCTGAAAACCGCTTGAGATCAGGGGCTTTCGGCTGTTTCAGCTTATAACAAATCCCCGCTGCGGAGTGATTCTGCGGCGGGAATTCGTACAGCCGAAACAGAACTGAATTTTGATCATCTGCTCGAGTTCACGGTTTTTTGTCCGGCCCTCGTATTCCGCGATGTAGCCGAGCTTATCCAATATCGTCTGGTCGATGCGCAGTGTGTATCGGCTCAGGTTGTCCTTCATTTTGCCGTCCCTCCGTGACGAAGTATTGGCGAAATTCTAGCGTCATATGGTTGCAAAATGCAGAAATGACGCATATTTGACGCATAACGGTAAGCGCGAATGAGCGTTCTATACAGAACCGCACTTTGTATGCGTGCGCCTTTCCGTTAGAACGCAGATTTTTTTGCAACGCCTTGTAATGCCGCAATCGTGTGCGCTATAATCGACACACTATGAGGGCTTGCCTGTCGAATACACAGACCACTACAAGTGCTCATGAAAGGAGAAATCATTATGAATCCCAGACTTTCCACCAAAATCCTGCGTCCCGACTTTCAGGGCGAGTTTACGGCAAGCATTCTTGCGGCAGCGGCGTCGCCTGACCTGATCTCTTTCGCGGGCGGTCTGCCGAACCCGGTCTCGTTCCCGGTCGAGGCGATGGACAAGGCTACGCACAAAGTGCTGGAGAAAAACGGCGTTATGGCGCTGCAGTACAGCGGCACGCAGGGCTATCTGCCGCTGCGCGAGTGGGTCGCAAAGCGCTATGAGACGATGGGCGTTTACGGTGTGACGGCCGACGACATCATCATCACCAACGGCTCGCAGCAGGTGCTGACGATGATCGGCGCGTGCATGCTCGACCCCGGCGACAAGATCATCGTCGAGAACCCGACCTATCTCGTCGCGCTGCAGTCGTTCCACTTCTTCGATCCCGAGGTTCTGCCCGTGACCATCAACCCCGACGGCATCGACTGCGACGAGCTGGCGGCGACCGTGCAGGCCAACCCGGACGTGAAATTTGCCTACGTCATCCCGAACTTCCAGAACCCCACCGGCCTGAGCTACAGCAAGGAAGTGCATGACCGCGTTGTGGAGATCTTCAAGGGCACGGACATCGTCGTGCTGGAGGACAACCCGTACCGTGAGCTGCGCTTTTCCGGCACCGCGACCGACAGCTTCGGCAAGGAGCTGGGCGAGCAGTGCTGCATGCTCGGCACGTTTTCCAAGATCGTTGCCCCCGGTATGCGCATCGGCTGGGTGTGCGTGCGCAACAAGGCGCTGCGCGAAAAGCTCCTGAGCTACAAGGCGACCGCCGACCTGCACACCAACATCTTCTCGCAGCTCGTTCTGGCGCAGTACCTCGCGGACAACGACATTGACGCGCACATCGAGAAGACGAAGGTGCTCTACAAGCACAAAGCGGAGCTGATGATGGACTGCATGCGCAAGTATCTCCCGGAGGGCGTGGAGTTCACGCCGACGGAGGGCGGCATGTTCCTGTGGGCCAAGCTGCCGAACGGCATGTCCGCGGTCGACCTTTACCGCGTCGCGCTCGCCAGGGGCGTTGCCATCTGCCCGGGCGACCCGTTCTATGAAAAGGAGCGCAACGTCAGCACGTTCCGCATCAATTACTCCAACAGCAGCGACGAGGTCATCGAAAAGGGCATCCGCATCCTCGGCGAAGCCTGCGAGGAGCTGATCGCGAAGAAAGGCAACTGATCCAAAGCAAGATAACCAAACAGCCGCACCGTGAGGCCACGGTGCGGCTGTTTTTATACGTAGGACTTCGTTCTGCGCATGTCGAGCACCAGCTCGGGATCGTCCGCGCGCATTCGCTCGAGAATGCCGTCCAGCGCATCCGGGTCGCGCGCGAGCGCGTCCAGCTCCGGCTGCGTGAGACCGACGAGCTGCAAAAACGCAACTTTTCCGTGCACCGTCTCGATCGGGGCGACGGTCGTGTCGCTGACGATGGCCAGCCCCGTGATGGCCGAGTTCAGCTCCGGGTGCAGGGAGCTGCCGTCGCCGGGGATGTACGCGCCCGGCTCGAAGAAATTGCCGGTCTGATACGTGTAGCGCGCCAGCTGGGCCAGCAGGTCGAGCGCCCACGTGCCGGTCTCGGCATAGCTCTCGCGCACCTTCATGGTCATTTCATAGCCCCATTTGCTGTACTCGGTGCCGAAGGCCGCCATGCTCGGGTACAGCTCGCTCATGCCGTAGGTGACGATGTGCTGATAGCCCTTGCCCGTGTCGTAGACGGCGAAGCCGTCGAGATATTCGTCGCCGCCGAAGGCCGCGCGGTCGTGCAGCTCGCTCTCGAAGCACACCGGCTCCGTTTTGGGGTAGCGCCTGGCAAAGGCCGCCTCGATCGCGTCCCGGCCGGGGGCCCAGTCGGGGTGCTTTTTCATCCGCTTTGCGTATTCTTCTCTCGTCATGTTGTGTCCGCCTTTCGTCGATTTACTCCAGTGCTTCGTGCACGGAAAAATGGTTCTTGTGGTAGGTCAGCAGCCCCTCGCGCTGCATCCGCGACAGCTCGCTGCACATGGCGCTGCGGTCCACGCCCAGATAGTCGGCTAGCTGCTGGCGGTTGTAGGGAATGTCAAAGCTGTACTGTCCGGCGCGCTTGACGCACTCGGAAAAGTACGACATGAGTCGGGCGCGGATGCCCTTCGGCGTTGTGTGCAGGATGCGCTGCGAGAGCTGCAGGTTCTTGGCCGCGCACACGGTCAGCAGGTTTTGAATGAGCTTGGCGTGAAACGGGCAGGCGTTCGTGCACGTCGTGAGCACCTTGCCGATGTTCAAAAACAGCACCTCGGTGTCCTCCGAAGCGGTCACGCTGATGAGCAGCGGCTCGCCCGGGATGCAGGCATAGGGCTCGGCAAACACTTCACCCGGGCCGACGTGGCCGAGCAGACTGTGGCTGCCCCAGACGTCGTCGTAGCCGATCATGGCCATGCCGGTGAGCACCATGCCGAGCTGCTCGGTCGGCGCGCCCTCGGCGAGAATGGTCTCGCCCCGGTCGTAATGCTTTTGTGCCGCGCCGAGACATTGCAGCAGCAGCGGCAGTTCATCGCTGCCAATGCCGCGAAAGAGGCGCGTGTTGGATAGCATGATGTTCATTTTTTTGCTCCATCTGTTGTTCTGACAACGGATTTGTGGGTCTTATTATGCTATCTTATGCACAGAAAGTCAAGACCGCCGGGCGGGGGCCCGGACGATTTTTGGAAAGGGAAGGGATATTATGATCCGTAAGATCATCCACATTGACGAAGAAAAGTGCAACGGCTGCGGCGCGTGCGCGACGGCCTGCCACGAGGGGGCTATCGGCATCGTGAACGGCAAGGCCAAGCTCCTGCGCGACGATTACTGCGATGGTTTCGGCGACTGCCTGCCCGCCTGCCCGATGGATGCCATCCATTTTGTCGAGCGCGAAGCGGCGGCGTATGACGAGGCGGCCGTGCAGGCCAACAAGCGCAAAAAGCAGGTGCAGGCCGCACATGCCGCGCACGCCGGCGGCTGCCCCGGCCACCAGATGCACCGCTTCCAGCGTGAAGAGCCGGCCGCGGCAGCGACGCCGGCGGCACAGCCGTCGCAGCTCGGCCAGTGGCCGTGCCAGATCAAGCTCGTGCCGGTCAACGCGCCGTATTTTCAGGGCGCGAAGCTGCTCATTGCGGCCGACTGCACGGCGTATGCCTACGCGAACATGCACAGTGAGTTCATGAAAGGGAAGATCACGCTCATCGGCTGCCCGAAGCTCGATGCGGTGGATTACACCGACAAGCTCACGGAGATCATCCGGGGCAACGACATTCAGAGCGTGACCATCGTGCGCATGGAGGTGCCGTGCTGCGGCGGACTCGAGCACGCGGCGCGGGAGGCGCTGCGCGCGAGCGGAAAGTTCCTGCCATGGCAGGTCGTCACGATCTCGATCGACGGGAAGATCCTCGACCGCTGAGCGCGTTTTTCCGGCCCTGCCCGCGCACGCGGGCAGGGCCGGAAAAAGTATTTTTCCTCTTGTGAAAAATATGCGACAAGAGGGTTGACAAATCCAAAAATATCTGTATAATATCATTTGTTCGTAGCGGAATTGTGTAATGGTAGCACACCGGACTCTGACTCCGTTTGTGAGGGTTCGAATCCTTCTTCCGCTGCCAACAGAAACGCCCTTGTCCATGACAAGGGCGTTTTTTTATCCCACAATGCAAGGAGAGAATTCGCTATGCAGGTGGAATCCTGTTTGCAGGACGGGAAAACCGTCGCGGTCATCACCGGAACGGAGCTGGTGCCCACCGGCGCGCAGTCGGCGCTCGATCTCATCATGACGCGCGCTATGAGACGGACACCAGCCTCATCGCAATCGAAAGAGCTGCGGTTGCGCGTCTGGTGCGTGCGGATGCGTTATCTGTGTATAGAAAAAGCCTCTGCCGGCCGGCAGAGGCTTTTTCCGTTTCGTGCGCTGCTTATTTGTCCAGATAGCTGGTCAGCAGCTCCTGCAGCAGCTCGTCGCGGTCGAGGCGGCAGATGAGGCTGCGGGCGTTGTTGTAGTTGGTGATGTACGTCGGGTCCTCGGAGAGGATGTAGCCGACGAGCTGGTTGATGGGGTTGTACCCTTTGACAACAAGGGAATGATACACGGAAGTGAGGATCTCCTTCATTTCTGTTTTGTTGTCGATCGCATTAAACCGTCTGGTTGCGTCTTCCATGCGAAGCCCTCCCTTACACAAGTTCTTGTGTTCATTATACCAAAAAACACAAGACTGTAAAGTCAATTTCCCAACTGTTTTCAAAAAAAGTTCTGAAATATTTCTTAAAATATTCCAAATCTCGACGCCGCTCAGCGAATGGTCGCGTTGAAAGTCTCCTTGAGCGCCTTGAGAACGCTCTGCATGGTCTCCTCGGCGTGGTCGTCGGTGAGCGTCTGATCGTCGGCGCGCAGCGTCAGCGAGAAGGCAACGCTCTTGTAGCCGACCGGGATCGGCGCGCCGGTGTACACGTCGAACAGCTCGCAGCCCTTGAGGTACTGCCCACCGGCGGCGAGGATGCACGCCGAGAGCTTGGCGACCGGGATATCGGCGGCGCAGACGATGGCGATGTCGCGCGTCACGGCCGGGAAGCGCGGCAGCGGCGTGTAGACCGGGGTCGCGCCGCGGGCGGCGAGCAGTTCGCCGAGCCACAGCTCCGCCGTGTAGAGTTCCGCGTCCACGCCGTAGTTCGCCGCGGCGAGCGGATGGATCTGGCCGAGCACGCCCAGCAGCTTGCCGCCGGCGTAGACTTTCGCGCAGCGGCCGGGGTGATAGGACGGATTGTCGTGCTCCGCCTCAAACGTCACGTCCGTTATGCGCAGACCAGCGAGGATGCGCTCGACCGCGCCCTTGAGCTGGAAGAAGTCCATGCCGCCGCCGTAGCCGCCGAGGCACAGCAGCTTCGGCTCGTCGGCCATGCCGTCCGGGCGGGCGAAGTAGACCTTGCCGATCTCGTAGAGACGCACGGCCTTGTTGCGGTAGTTATAGTTGCGCGTGAGGATCTCGAGCATGGACGGCAGGATGGTCGTGCGCATGATGGAGGTGTCCTCGCCGAGCGGGTTGAGGATCTTCATGGAATTGCGCAGCGGGGAGTCTGCCGGCAGACGGATCTTGTCGTAGTACGACGGGCTGATGAACGAGTAGGTGATGATCTCGCTGTAGCCGAGCGCGCGGGCCATGGTGCCGATGCTGCGCTCCGCCTTCTGCGCGTCGGTGTAGCCGCCGCTGGTGGTCTGGCCGCGCATGAGCGTGCAGGGGATGTTGTTGTAGCCGTAGAAGCGGGCGATCTCTTCGGCGATGTCGGAGTAGTGCTCCACGTCGCCGCGCCAGGACGGGACGATGATCGTGTCGCCGTCGAGCTCGAAGCCGAGCGCGAGCAGGATGCGGCGCATCTCCGCCTCGGACACGTCCGTGCCGAGCAGGCCGTTGACCTTGTCCGGCTCGAGCTTCACGGTCTTGGGCACGATGGGCTCGGGCAGCACGTCGATGGTGCCGCGCATCACCTCGCCGCAGCCGAGCAGCTCCACGAGTTCGCACGCGCGGTCAACGGCCGCGACGGTGTTCATCGGGTCGAGGCCCTTCTCAAAGCGGCCGGAGGCCTCCGTGCGCATACCGAGCGCGGCGGCCGTGCGCCGGATGCTCGTACCGTTGAAGTTTGCGCCCTCAAAGACGACCATGGCCGTGTCGCCAACGATCTCGGAGTTGGCGCCGCCCATGACGCCGGCCACCGCGACGGGCTTTTCCTCGTCGCAGATGCACAGCATGTTCGGCGTGAGCTTACGCGCGTTGCCGTCGAGCGTTTGGATGGTCTCGCCCTCGCGCGCGGTGCGCACGATGATCTGCTTGCCGCCGATGCATGAGAAGTCGAAGGCGTGCATGGGCTGGCCGTATTCGAGCATGACGTAGTTGGTAATGTCAACGATGTTGTTGATCGGGCGCACGCCGCTGTTGCGCAGACGCTCGCGCATCCACGCCGGGGACGGCGCGATCTTGACGTTGCGCACCATGCGCGCGGTGTAGCGCGGGCAGAGCGCCGGATCGTCGATGCGGATGCTGACGTGGTCGTGGATGTCCTCGCCGCTGCCGGGGACGTCGGGCATGTGCAGGCGGAGGGGCTTGTCAAACGTCACGGCGGCCTCGCGCGCCAGACCGATCACGGACAGGCAGTCCGGGCGGTTCGGCGTGATCTCAAACTCGACCACGTGGTCGTCCATGCCGATGACGGCGGCAATGTCGTCGCCGGGCTTCACGCCGTCCTCCTGCATGATCCACAGGCCATCCTCGATGGCATAGGGGTAGTCATGCAGCGTCAGGCCGAGCTCCTTGAGCGAGCACATCATGCCGTTGGAGAGCTCACCGCGCAGCATACCGGCATGGATCTCCTTGCCGTCGGGCAGGAGCGAGCCGTCGAGCGCGACGGGCACCATGTCGCCGACCTTCTGGTTCTGCGCGCCGGTCACGATCTGCAGCGGTTCGCTGCCGCCGACATCGACCTGGCAGACCCACATATGGTCGGAGTTCGTGTGGCGCACCATCTCCACGATGCGGCCCGCGACAACATTCTGAATGTTCTTGTGCAGGTCCGTGAACGTCTCCACTTTGGAGCCGGAGAGGGTCATTGCCTCGGAAAAGTCGTGGTCGGCCCAGGCCGAGCAGTCTACGAATTCATTGAGCCATTTTCTGCTTAAAATCATGGTAGCCTCTCCTTTCTCAGAACTGCTGCAGGAAGCGCACGTCGTTTTCGAAGATCAGACGCAGGTCGCTGATCTTGAACCGGCGCATCGCCAGACGCTCCAGGCCCATGCCGAAAGCCCAGCCGGAGTAGACGTCCGTGTCGATGCCGCAGCCCTCGAGCACCTTCGGATGGATCATGCCGGCGCCGAGGATCTCGATCCAGCCCTCACCCTTGCAGGTGGGGCAGCCCTTGCCGCCGCACTTGTGGCACTGCACGTCCATCTCGCAGCTCGGCTCTGTGAACGGGAAGTGGTGCGGACGGAAGCGGGTGACGGTGTTCTCACCGTAGAGCTTTTTCACGAGCGTGTTGAGCGTGCCCTTCAGGTCCGCCATCGTGACGCCCTTGTCGATGACCATGCCCTCGATCTGGTGGAACATGGGCGAGTGCGTGGCGTCCACCTCATCCTTGCGGTAGACGCGGCCAGGGGCGACCATGCGGATCGGCAGCGGCTTGCTCTCCATAGCGCGCACCTGCATCGGGGAGGTCTGCGTGCGCAGGAGGATGCTGCTGTCCTCGGTCAGATAGAACGTGTCCGACCACTCGCGGGCAGGGTGGCTCTCGCTGGTGTTGAGCTTGGTGAAGTTATATTCGGCCTCTTCGATCTCCGGGCCTTCGAGGATCTCGAAGCCCATGCCGACGAAGATGTCCTTGATCTCATCGAGTACGATATACATCGGGTGCTGGTGGCCGAGCTCCGGCGCTTTGCCGGGCATGGTCACATCGAGCGTCTCGGCCTTGAGACGCATCTCGAGCATGCGCGCATTGAGCGTCTCGCGGCGCTGGTCGAGCGCTTCTTCGAGCTCGGCGCGCACCTGGTTTGCCAGCTGGCCCATGGCCGGGCGCTCCTCCGCCGACAGGCGGCCCATCTGCTTGAGGATGGCGGTCAGCTCACCCTTTTTGCCGAGGTACTTCACACGCAGGTTTTCCAGCGCGGTGATGTCGTCCGCCTGCAAAATGGCGGCGACGGAAGCCTCGCGCAGCTTCTGCAGCATTTCTTTCATGCAAACAACTCCTCCGTTGCAAGATTTTCGTGGTTCATTGCGTTCCTTGCCGGATCGCGGACAAAAAAAGATCCTCCCGTCCCGCATACAGGGACGAAAGGAAACTTCCGCGGTACCACCCGAATTCGGCGCGTGCGCGCCGCACTCTGTGCGCGGTAACGGGCGGACCCGCCGGGGATTGGCCGGAGCTCACGGGCGAACAAAGCACGTTTCTCGCAGGGCGCTCTCAGCCGGCGGCGTCCCTCTCTGGCGCGGAACCTTGGTACTATTTTCCCGATCCAAGCAATAAACTCAATAACAAAGCTATTTATACCACACTTTGCAGCACAAATCAATGTAAAAGGGGAAGAAAATTTGACGCGGCGCGCCGAAAACGTTATAATAATCGGAGAAAAATCACCCCTTTTCCGTCCGGGAGGCAAGCTATGCATCGCATTGCACCCTGCGCGCCGTATTTGCCGCGGCGTGCGTCCGATACCAACAAATATGACTACGGCCGTGTGCTCATCGTCGGCGGCTGCATCGGCTATACCGGCGCGCCGACGCTGTGCGCCCGCGCGGCTCTGCGCTGCGGCGCCGGGCTGGTGTCCGTCGGCGTGCCGGAGGCGATCTATGCCGTCACCGCCGTGAAAAACGACGAGGCGATGCCGTTTCCGCTGCCGTCGGCGGAGGGGAAGCTCGCGCGCGACGCCCTGCCGGTGCTGCTCGAGCGGCTGGAAAAGAGCGATGTGTGCGTGCTCGGGCCGGGTCTCGGCCGGAATGACACGCTCACGGCGCTGGTGCAGGCGGTCGTTATGCAGTCCGGCACACCGCTCGTGCTCGATGCCGACGCGCTCTTTGCCGTCGCGCAGGACGCGGCGGTGCTCGAGCGCGCCCGCGCGCCCATCGTGCTCACGCCGCACGATGGGGAGTTTGCCCGTCTGGCCGGGCCGGATAAAACCGGCAGGGCGGAGGCGGCGTCCGATTTTGCCGTCCGGCACGGCTGCACGGTCGTGCGCAAAGGGCCGGAGACGGTCTGCGCATTCCCCGACGGGGACGCGGCGGTGCTGCGCGTCGGCAACCCCGGCATGGCCAAGGGCGGCAGCGGCGATGTATTGGCGGGCATGCTCGGTGCGCTGCTGTGCCAGATGCCCGCGCGCGACGCGGTGCAGACCGCCGTCTGGCTGCACGCCCGGGCGGGCGATCTCTGCGCCGGGCGCATGGGCGAATATGCGATGAACCCGACCGATGTGATCGCGGCCCTGCCGGAGGTCACAAAACCCATCATCCGATAGGAGGCAGTATGCAGCGCAAAGCGATCGCTGCACTGATGATAAGCCTGCTGCTGTTGTCCGCGTGCGGACACGGCGCGGGAGAACAGACGTTTGAAGCCTTTCGTGACACGCTCACGGGCAAGCTCGTCACCGTGACGGCGCAGGTGCGCGTCCAGCGCGGCGACACGGTCACGGACTACACGCTCACCTGTCAGGAGCTGCCGGACGGCTATGACCTCACGGTCACGGCGCCGGAGCAGGCGGCCGGTGTCACGGCCCATCTGCGCGACGGGGCGAGCACGCTCGCCTTTGATGACATTATCCTCCCGGCGGGCGACCTCAACGGCGCGGGCCTGACGCCGCTGACGGCGCTGCCCTATGTGGTGCAGGCCATCCGCAGCGGCTATGTCGACCTGACGTGGACGGAGGACGGGCTGCAGGTCGTGCAGCTCATCACGGACGATCATACCGCCGTGCGTCTGTACCTGGACGGCACGGTACCGCAGTGCGCGGAGCTGTCGGTCGATGACACGCTCTGTCTGCGCTGCACCATGGAAAACTGGAATCTGGAACAAGGAAGTATGAACGATGAATCGCAAGATCCGAACCTGGGTAGAGATCAGTCTCAATGATCTGGAACACAATTATCGTGAGATCAGCAGCCGCCTGCCGGACGGCTGCCAGATGCTCGGCGTCTGCAAGGCCAATGCCTATGGCCACGGCGCGGTGCGCGTGGCGCAGCGGCTGCAGCGGGCGGGCTGCCAGTGGGTGGCCGTCAACTGCTATGACGAGGCCGAGGAGCTGCGCGCCGCCGGCGTGACGATGAACATCCTGCTGCTCGGCCCGCAGTCGGCGAATATCGCGGTCGATCTGGCCACACTCGGCGTGACGCAGGCGGTCGGCAGCATCGAATATGCGCGCGAGCTCAACCGCTTTCTCGCCGGCACCGGCCTGCGTCTGGACGCGCACATGAAGCTCGAGACCGGCATGGGCCGCACGGGCTTTGACGTACACGACGACAGCCACCTCGACGAGATGATCGAGGCGCTCTCGCTGCCGCACCTGAACTTCACGGGCGTGTTCACGCACTTTGCCGTCTCGGACGAAAACGGCGACCCGTACACGCAGCTGCAGTTTTCGCGCTTTACGCACGCGATCGAGCGCATGGAGCAGGCGACCGGCCACCATTTCGCCATCCGCCATTGCGCCAACAGCGGCGCCGTCATCAACTATCCCGAGATGCACCTCGACATGGTGCGCCCCGGCCTGCTGCTCTACGGCGTGTTCCCGGCCAAAGAGACCGGCGGGCTCGATCTGCGCCCGGCCATGTCGCTCTACAGCCGCGTGTCCGATGTGACGCATCACCACAAGGGCGACACGATCAGCTACGGCCGCACGTTCACCTGCCCGCGGGATATGCGCCTGGCCGTGCTGCCGGTCGGTTATGCCGACGGGCTGCTGCGCAGCCTCTCCGGCAAGGGCGACGTGCTGCTGCACGGTCAGCGCGCGCCGCAGGTCGGCCGCATCTGCATGGATATGTGCATGGTCGACGTCACGGACATCCCCGAGGTGCAGCCCGGCGACGTGGCCACGATCTTTGGCCGTGACCTCTCAGTGGCCGAGCAGGCGGAGAAAGCCGGCACGATCCCATATGAGCTGCTGTGCGCCATGAGTCAGCGCGTGCAGCGCGTGTACATCGACTGAAGTATAAATTTCGCTCCGATGGCGAAAATAACTGTGCCCCTACATATCGACCGGGGCAAATATTCCATCGGAGATGAAAGCTATGCATCCAGTTCGACGCGGAGATATCTATTATGCCGACCTCAGTCCGGTGGTCGGCAGCGAGCAGGGCGGTATGCGCCCCGTGCTCATCATTCAAAACGACACCGGCAACCGCCACAGCCCGACGGTGATCGCCGCCGCGATCACGTCGCAGACCGGCAAGGCCAACCTGCCCACGCACATCTCGCTCGCAGCGCGCAGCTGCGGCCTGACGCGCGACAGTGTGATTCTGCTCGAGCAGGTGCGCACGCTCGATAAGTCGCGCCTGCGCGAGCGCATGGGCCGCCTGGACGAGCCTGCGATGCACCAGGTGGACAACGCGATCGCCGTGAGCTTTGGCCTGCCGCAGTAAACACCCACGCCACCAAACGGAGGGACGGTTATGAAGAAAAAGACACTGACCACCATCATCCTCATCGTCGCGCTCGCCATGGTCGCCGCCGTGACCGTGTATGCCGTCGCAAACTACGGCACAAAGGAAGACCCGCTCGTCACATCCAGCTACCTGCAGGATGTGGTGCAGCCGCGCATGGAGGACGCCTACCGCTCCACGCTCGACGGGGAAGTCCGCGAGATGGAAGATCAGTTTGCCGACCAGGTCGCCGCTGCGGGCGGGTCGTATGTGCTCGTGACGCTCGAAAGCGGCCAGACGCTCACCGGCCGCGCCGGCACGGAGCTCCTCATGCGCACGGGCACTGCCGCCGTGACGCAGAGCGCCGCCATTGACCTCACGACCGGCGAGAGCGCCGCCGTTGGGGCAAAGCTGACGGAAAATCACCTGTACCTCGTGCAGGCCGACGGCGCCGGCATTCAGGCGACCGCCGACACCACCGTCATGGTGCGCGGCGGCTACAGCGTCGGCTGACTCTGGTTCTAAATCCATCACTCCCGCGCATAGTCTGGTGCGGGAGTGATTTTTTATGCCTGATTATCCGATCCTGCAGCAAAACAAGCCCATCGGCACGCTGAGCGTGACGCAGGCCGGGCTCTTCACGGTGTTTTCCGCGCGGGCAAAGGCGGATGCCGACCGCCTGCGGCTCGCCGTGTGCGGCGAGCAGGCGCGCGCGTATCTCGGCCTGATGCTGCCGGACGGGAGCGGCTGGCTCACGCTGCGCAAGCGGCTCACGCGGCTCGAGCGCGCGCGCCTGCCGGATCCGATCCTGTTTGCGGCCGACGAGACATGGGACATTCCGGACGCACCGGCCAGGGCTCCCGCTCCGCCGCAGGCACAAAAGTCCGCGCCGGACGACGGGCTTGACGTGCTCTGGTATTCCGCGCCGGACGGCGTGCTGACCACATTTGACGGCAAGCGGATGCTCATTGCCATCCCGGCGGACACGCCAAATCTGCCGCGCGGCGCCGAGACCGTGCTGCGCGAGATCGACGGCCGGCCATACCTCATTTTTCCGCGCTGAATTGCAATTCCGGCGCCGGCGTGGTATACTCATGGCAAGAAAAAACACAAAGGAGCATATCGGCGATGAGAATGAGCGATCTGATCGTGAAAAAGCGCGACGGGCAGGCCCTCACGACGGAGGAGATCCGTTATATGATCGACGGCTACAGCCGCGGTGAGATCCCGGATTATCAGATGTCCGCCATGACGATGGCCATCTATTTCCGCGGCATGGACCGGCGCGAGACGCTGGATCTGACCATGGCCATGATGCACAGCGGCGAGACGCTGGATCTATCGGGTGTGTCCGGCGTCAAGGCGGACAAACACTCGACCGGCGGCGTGGGTGACAAGACCTCGCTCGTGCTCGTGCCGATGGTGGCGAGCCTCGGCGTGAAGATGGCGAAGATGTCCGGCCGCGGCCTCGGCCACACGGGCGGCACGCTTGACAAGCTCGAGAGCATTCCGGGCTTCAACATCAACCTGCCCATGGAGCGGTTTCTGGAGAATGTGGACCGCGTCGGCATGGTCATCGCCGGTCAGACGGCGAACCTCGACCCCGCGGACAAGAAGCTCTATGCCCTGCGCGACGTGACCGGCACCGTGGCGAGCATTCCGCTCATCGTCAGCAGCATCATGTCCAAGAAGCTGGCTGCGGGCGCGGATATCATCGTGCTGGACGTCAAGTGCGGCAGCGGTTCATTTATGAAGACGCTGGACGATGCGCGCGAGCTCGCGACCGAGATGGTCGAGATCGGCAAAATGGCCGGCCGCAAGACGGTCGCCGTCATCACGGACATGGACGAGCCGCTCGGCCACGCCGTCGGCAACGCGCTTGAGGTCAAGGAGGCCATCGCGGCGCTGCGCGGGGAATACAAGAGCGAGCTGCTCGAGCTGTGCCTGACGCTCGGCAGCTGCATCCTCACGCAGGCGGGCATGGCGGCCGACGATGCGGCGGCCCGCGCCATGCTGGAGCAGACGATCACGGACGGTTCGGCGCTCAAAAAGCTGGCCGAGTTTGTCGCGGCGCAGGACGGCGATCCGGCCGCGATCTATGACCCGTCGCGCCTGCCCATGGCGCCGGTGCAGATGGAGGTGCCGTCCCCGGCGAGCGGCTATGTGCGCCACATCGCAGCGACGGACGTGGGCCTCGTGTCCATGCGCCTCGGCGGCGGCCGTGCGACGAAGGACAGCGTGATCGACCACAGCGTCGGCATTGTCCTGCGCAAGAAGGTGGACGAGCCGGTCACGGCAGGGGAGTCGCTTGCGACGATCCACGCGGCCGATGAGGCAGCCGCCCGCAGGGCGGTCGCAGAGCTCGCCGCCTGCTACACGATCACCCCGGACGCGCCCCCGGCGGAGCCGTTCATCAAGGCAATCATTCGCTGAAGACAACAAAAATCCCGGAGCTGCTGCTCCGGGATTTTTCTATACATAGGTTACGGGTAAGCGTGCGTGCGCAGATAGGCCATCCATGCCTTCATGCCCTCGGCGTTCAGGTGCATGCCGTCGCCGTCCTGATAGGACTGCGGCAGGAATCCGTCGTCCCCGACGAGGCCGCTGGCCATGTCGAGATACTTCACGCTGTTGCTCTCCGCGGCCGCGGCGATCCAGCCGTTGACCTTCTGGATGAGCTCGTTCGTGATGTCCTCGTATTGGTAGTTCGACGCGATCGGCGTCAGCGAGCAGCAGATGATCTTTGTGTCCGGGCTCTTGGCCTTGACGGCATTGATGAGCGTGGTGTAGACGGATTTGATCTGCTCCTCATTCGTCATGGAAATGTTGTCCGCGCTCGGGCAGATGACGAGATAGGCGGGCTTGTTGACCTCGCAGATCTCATCCGCGGGCACATTGTTGCCGGTCACGGGGGATTTGTACTTCGCCGTGTCGAGCGAGGAGGCGGGCAGAGAACCGGTGTCCGGTATCCAGACCTGCTTGGCGGCGTCCTTGCCGGTGAGCATCGACTCCGACTGCAGCACCTTCAGCGACTTGTCGCCCAGGAAATAGATCTGGTCGACATAGGTGCTGCCCTTGTCCTCCGTCTGCGCGAGCGCGGCGGACGACTGGATGGGCGAGATCGGATTTGCCTGCGGCGTCGGCGTCGGCGTTTCGGTGACGGCCGGTGTGGCTTCCGCCTTCGGCGAGCCGGTATTGCCAACGGCGTTGGTAAACACCAGCACGACGGCCACCAGCGCCAGACACAGCAAAATAGCGCCTGACCAGAAGGTGTACATCATGTTTTTGTTCGTGTTTTTCATCGGGATCCCTCGCTTCCGGATAGACAAAAGAAGCCCGATGAAGGGCTTCTTTTGCAGTTACAGTTACGCTTCCTGTTCTTTCTTGGCTTCCTCGATGACCTTCTGCTGGACGTTGCCGGGAGCTTCCTCATAGCGCACGAACTTGCACGAGAAGGAGCCGCGGCCCTGCGTCATGGAGCGCAGGTCGATCGTGTAGGAGCCCATCTCGGCCATCGGGACTTCCGCCTCGACGGTCTGCATGCCGTCCTCCGCCGTCATGCCGAGCACGGTGCCGCGGCGCTTGGAGGAGATGTCGGACATGATGTCGCCCAGATTGGCGTCCGGGATGGTGACTTTCAGCAGGCCGATCGGCTCAAGAATGGTCGGCTTCGCCTTCGGAATGCCGTCCTGATAGGCCAGGCGGGCAGCCGTCTGGAACGCCATATCGTTGGAGTCGACCGGGTGGTAGGAGCCGTCGTACAGCACGGCCTTCAGGCCGACGAGCGGGTAGCCGGCGAGCACGCCCTTCTGCACGGCGTTGCGCAGGCCCTTTTCGACGGACGGGAAGAAGTTTTTCGGCACGCTGCCGCCAAAGACTTCTTCTTCAAAGATCATGTCATCGGACTCGTCCTGAGGCTCAAAGCGGATCCAGACGTCGCCGAACTGGCCGCTGCCGCCGGACTGTTTCTTGTGGCGGCCGTGGGCCTCGACCTTGCCCTTGATCTTCTCACGGTAAGCGACGCGGGCGGGCTTGAGCTCGGTCTCGACGCCGAAGCGGCTCTTGAGCTTGGCGCACAGGACGTCGACCTGAATGTCGCCGGCGCCGGAGATGACCATCTGGTGGGTCTCGGCGTTGTTGACGAGCGTGAAGGAGATGTCCTCCTCGTTCAGGCGGGCGAGGCCGGAAGCGACCTTGTCGTCCTGACCCTTGGTCTTGGGGCTGATGGCCATGGAGTAGCAGGGCTCTGCCAGCTCGATGGCGGGCAGCTCGACTTCGTGCTTCGGGTCGCAGACGGTGTCGCCGGTCTTCCACTCCATCTTGCCGATGGCCACGATGTCGCCGCAGCAGGCTTCCTTGACCTCGGTGTTCTTCTTGCCGCACATGGTGTACATACGGCCGAGCTTATCGGTGCTGCTCATGCGCACGTCGCGCAGAGACAGATCGGACGTGACCTTGCCGGAGAGCACCTTGATGAAGGAGTACTTGCCGAACTGGTCGGAAATGGTCTTGAACACGAACGCGCACACCGGGCCGTTCGGGTCGATGGCGAGCTTGCCGCCGTCAGCCGTGGCGACCTCACCGACCTCGGCCGGGTTGGGCACGTAATCCACGATCGCCTGCAGCACGGCCTCGGTGCCGATGCCGCTGTCAGCGGCGCCGCAGAGCACGGGGAACACGGTGCGGTCCTTCAGACCCTGACGCAGGCCCTTGACGGTGTCCTCCTCGGAGAGCATCATGTCCTCGAAGTATTTCTCCATGAGTTCCTCGTCCGCACCGGCGGCCGTCTCAAAGAGCGTCTCGCGCAGCGACTCGACCATGTCGGCGTCGGCGGCGGGAACGGCGACCTTCGCGGTCTTGTTGTCATTGGTCTGGTAAGCCACGTTGTGCACCAGATCGATGACACCGGTGCCGTCGCTCATCGGCGCGGTCACGGCGCAGACGGCGCTGCCGTGCTTTTCCTGCAGGGCGGAGAGGACGGCGGCAAAATCGCCGTGATCTTCATTCGTCTTGGAGACGTAGAACATGCAGGGCATATTGGCGTTTTTGAGGTATTTCCAGCTGCGCTCAGCGCCGACGGCGATGCCGTCTTTCGCAGTGCAGAAGATTATGCCGGCCTCGACGGCGCGCAGGGCGCACATCACGTCGCCCGCGAAGTCGAAAAAGCCCGGGCAGTCGAGCACGTTGATCTTGCAGCCGCCGAAGTTGACCGGCGCGATGCTGGTCGAGATCGTGATCTGGCGCTTGATCTCTTCGGGATCGTAATCACAGACGGTGTTGCCGTCGGCCGTCTTGCCCTGGCGGTCGATCGCGCCCGTCATATACAGCATGCTCTCGGCGAGTGTGGTCTTACCGCTGCCGCCATGGCCGAGCAGGCACACATTGCGGATATTCTTGGTTTCGTAGCTCATGTAGTGTACTCTCCTTATATATAGACTATCCAAAATTCCTAACTCCGGAAATGGTGGTGTGCTGCACACACACGACTATAAAAGTATACACGATTTCAAAACTCTTGGCAATCATAAATATGAAAACTCAGCGTTTCAGGCTGAAATTCAGCAAAATGACCGGAACGAGCCACAGACCCATGTACACCAAGAGGTTGCCGACGGTGGCGGAATCGAACGCGCTGATGGCGCACAGGGCAAACATCAGCACGACGCCGATGACCGTGCACAGCAGGGCGAGAATGACGCAGATGCGCACAGTGGAGTAGAGCTGGCGGCCGAGCGCGGCGACGCTCACGAGCGGGCCGAGCCCGTCGCGCGCCACGATGCCGGCGGTCTGCGTATAGTCGGACGGTTCCGCTGCCGACATGGCATAGCGCTTGCGGTAGGCCGGGAAGTCAAAGCCGTCGGTCGACATCTTGAACTTCTGCCCGAGCATGAGCGGTGTGATGTTGAAGTCGCGCACGGCGAAGATCGGCGCGATCTTCGTGCGCAGCAGGGCGAAGAGTGCGTTCTGCACGGACTGCACCGGTACATACTTGATCTTAAAAAAGCCGACGAGCAGGCCGTTGATCGACACGTAGACGGCATCTTTCATGCTGCGCGCCTCTGTCAGGCGCACGCCCCTGAGGTTCATGAATGCGGAGCTTCCGACGAGCACTTCCTCGCCGTTGATGATGGCGGTCAGGCCGCCGCTTTCGTTGCAGGCGAAATCTTCAAGCGGCATGAGCGCGCAGTCGTTGCGCTGCATGAGATCGGTAAATACGGGGGCAAGACAGCTGCCGGATGAGACGATCACGCTGCCGGCATAGGTGATGACCTTGCCCGGGAACGCGCCGCCCAGGATGCGGATGGATTCAATCGAGATGTTGCGCGCAGTGAACAGATCCTTATCCGTGACGATCAGGTGCTTGCTGCGGCCGATATCGCTTGCGCCGCTCCACCCGGCGATGGCGCTGCCGGTGCGGGCGAGCTTGCGCGCGGCGGTCCGGAACGGGACGGCGAAGGCCACGAGCGCCGCAAACGGCGCGCACGGCGCGGTGACGGCGGCAAACACGTGCAGGATGTTGGCATAATTACCGCTGAGGATCGTGGCAAGCAGGCCGAGAATGACGGACGCCGCGATCAGATACGGCGCGAGCGAGGCATAGATCGTGTCGGCCGGGCCGGCCTCCTCGCTGCGGTGGATGAAGCCCGCGGTGTCGCGCTTGGACTTGAGCACGGTGATGCTGTCCTTGACGACCTCGCTGTCTGCGCTGACGGTGTAGGGATCGGTGTCGACCGCGAGCGCGCGGAACGTGGACTTGAAGCCGCGGCAGGCGTTCAGTGCGCTCCACAGGCAGCAGGCCACGGCAAACGCGGACACGGCGCAAAACGGCAGGCCGATGGCGTCCGAGCCTGTGATGGCCAGCACGACCGCATCGAGCGCGGAAAAGACGCAGTTGAGAAACACGAGCGATTCCAGTCCCGGCGTGCGGCGCACGAGGTTGAAAAAGCCGTTCGTGATGACATCCAGGCCGATGAGCATGACGGTCAGCTGCATCATCAAGCACACGAGCGCCGCGACGGACGGGCTGCTCCTGAGCACGCCGAACACCGGCAGGCCGAGCGAGATGTAGATCAGCGGAAGGCACACGAGCATGGCCGCCCGGCAGCGGAAACGCAGGGATTTGACCTGTCCGCCGTAGTATTTTGCGGCGGTTTCGGCGTCCGGCTCCGGGCCGAGATCCTCCTCGGCATTGGCCGAGGCGTGCACGGAACTGTTATGCTCCCGGATGCGGTAAGCCACGGCGGCGAGCCGCGCCATGAGCGGGTTGAGCACCGCGTCCTGAAAGCTGCGGTGCGCGGGACGGTCCGCGCCGTCGTCCGCGGCGTAGTCACCGGCGCGGGCGTAGGATGTGCCGCCGGCCGCGCTGTCGTTCATGCCTTCTTCCGTCACGGCCTGAAACACGCGCGTCGGCTCTTCCGGTTCGGGTTCGGGGTCATATAGCCCCTCCGGAATTTCCGGCGGGGGGGAGACGGGGATCGCCGTGTCTTCCGCCGGGGGCTCCTCCTCCGGCTTCACCGGCTCGTCCGGCACGACCTCCGAGAGCTTCGAGGCGAAATGCTTCAGCCCCGAGATGCCTTTTTTGGCCAGACGTTTGGCATGGGCCTTCGTCTCGTTCCATTTTTCGACCTCTTCTTCGGTCGCGTGGTCGCGCTGGCGCTTTGGCTGGTAGCGCTTGACGTCGTGATCCTCGTGCGGGGGCGTATCGGCAGCGGGCGCTGCTGCCTCCGGGGCAGCGGCCTCCAATGCGCTGTCGAGCTCGGCGGACATGAGAATGTCTTCGGCCTCAGCGTCCTCGGCCTCTTCCTCTTCGATCATTTCCGCCGTGACGGGCCGGCTGCGATAGGCCGGCTGCGGACGGGGCGCGGGCGCGTCCGTCTGAAAATCTTTATATTCGTCCAGAATGGATTCCAGGGAGTATTCTTCTGCATCCAGATCAAAAGAAACGTCCTCTGGCGAGCGATCAAATTGGTCCATATGGTCAACTCCTTTTAATAGCGTAGGGGGTGCGGGCGCTCAGCTCCGCTGGCGCAGCGCCTCATAGAGCAGCACGGCCGCGGCCGCGGATGCGTTGAGCGAGGAGATTTGCCCGCGCAGCGGGATGCTGACGAGAAAGTCACACTTTTCCCGCACCAGCCGGCTGATGCCGGTGCCCTCCGACCCGATGACGATGCAGGCCGGGCCGGTCAGATCCGTTTTCCACAGCTCGTTTGCGCCCTCGGCGGCAGTGCCGTAGATCCAGAGACCGTTTTTCTTGAGCGTCTCGATCGCGGCGGCGAGATTCGGCACACGCGCGACGGCCATGTGCTCGAGCGCGCCGGCAGAGGTCTTGTCCACGACGGCGGTCAGGCCCGCGCTGCGGCGCTTCGGGATGATGACGCCGTGCGCGCCGACGCACTCGGCCGTGCGGATGATGGCGCCGAGGTTGTGCGGATCGGAGATCTCGTCGCACAGCACGAGAAACGGCGCCTCGCCGCGCTCGGCCGCGATGGCGAGCATATCCTCGATCGTGCTGTATTCCTTGACGGCGCACAGCGCGATCACGCCCTGATGCGCGTGCGTCTGGCTCATGGCGTCGAGCTTGCGGCGGTCGGCCTCCGTGACGACGATGCCGGCGCTGCGCGCCTTCGAGGCGATGTGCCCGAGCGTCTTGTCCACGTCGCCCTTGGCGATGAAGATCTTGTCGATCGTGCGGCCCGCGCGCAGGGCCTCCATGACCGCGTTGCGGCCCTCGATCAGATCGTTGCGCGCTTCATTTTCAAATTCCTGTATTTGTTCCATGATATACCTATACCTTACGACATAATAATACAGATATCATCATACCACACGATCGCCCATTTAGAAAGCACAAATTACGATTCCGGATTTTTTTTTATGGACTTTGCGGTTTTAAGAAGGTATCATGGACATACGTTGTATTTACGGAGGAACCCAATGAGAAAACTGATGAACAAAATCGACCGGTTTTGCTATGCGCACCCGCGTTTTGGCATTCCGAACCTGATGCTGATCATCGTCATCGGCAACGCGGCCGTCTGGCTGCTGACGAAAATGGACACGACCGGGCAGATCGCCTCGCTGTTGTGCGGCTCGGCGCAGGGCATCCTGCACGGGCAGGTCTGGCGCCTGGTGACGTATGTGTTCGTGCCGACGGAGGCCAGCCCCATCTGGCCGCTGGTGATGCTGTATTTTTATTACTGGATCGGTTCGTGCCTCGAGCGCGAGTGGGGCAACGGCAAATTCACGATCTATTACGTGAGCGGCATGCTGCTCACGGCGATCTACGGCGTGGTGCTCTCGGCCATCCTCGGGCGCGACGTGATCGTCTCGACCACGTACCTGAACCTGTCGATGTTTTTTGCCTTTGCCACGCTCTATCCGGATATGCAGGTGCTGCTGTTTTTCATCATCCCGATCAAGGTGAAGTATCTGGCATATGTGGACGCGGCGCTGTTCGTGCTCGGCGTCGTCACGACGTCGTTCCCGCTGAACCTGCTGCCGGTGGTGGCGGTGCTCAACTATCTGGTCTACTGCGGCGACTGGCTGTTTGACTTTTTCCGCCCGTCGCACGTGCGCCAGCGGCAGAAAACGGTGAACTTCAAGCGCGAGGCCCGGCGCATCCAGCGCGAGCAGGCAAACAAGCCTTATCACTATAAATGCGCCGTCTGCGGCCGCACGGATGTGGATCATCCGGAGCTGGAGTTTCGCTACTGCTCGCGCTGCGTGGGCTACCACTGCTTCTGCCAGGATCACATCAACAACCATGTCCATTTCACGGAGTGACCGCCATGCAGACCAGAGAAATGAAACGGGAATATGAAGTCGCGGTGCTCGATCCGGCGGGCAACGTCACGGCCATCGTGCTCTCGGACGTGCAGGCCGCGGAGCGCGCGCGCATCGCGGCGCAGCTGCTGCGCCTGCCGGAGCTGCGCATTGAACAGGCCGCTTTTCTGACCGCGCCGCGCTGCGGCGGGGAGATCCGGCTGGAGATGATGGGCGGTGAATTTTGCGGCAATGCCCTGCGCTGCGCGGGGTTTTATCACGCGTTGCGCACCGGCGCGCAGGGGAAAACCTGCGTTCTTGCTGAGATCAGCGGGGCGGAAGGCGTTCAGCCGGTCATGGCGGACACAGCGGCGGGGGAGGCGTCCACGGTGATGCCGCTGCCGCGCGCGGTGCAGCCGGCCGATTGGCCGGACGTGCAGGCTGTGCGCGTGACATTCGACGGCATCACGCACTTTGTCATGGATCGCGCGCAGCCGGACGATGCGCTCGTGCAGCGTGCCATTGCCGCCGCGCCGGAGGCGAGCGCCGTCGGCGCGCTGTTTCTCGACCGGGCGGCCGGCAGCATGCAGCCGGTCGTGTTCGTGCGTGAGACCGGCTCGTGCGTCGCGGAGACGAGCTGCGCCTCCGGCAGCGTCGCCACGGCCGTCGTGCTCACGGCGGACTTTGGCGACGGCATTACGGAGATCGGCATCGGCCAGCCGGGCGGCACGCTCGAGGTCGGCGTGCAGCGCGCCCACGGCGCGGTGACGGGGCTGTCCATCGGCGGCCCGGTGCGTCTGGCGCAGACGCTGACCGTTGCCCTGGCGGACGCGCCGTGTTAATTCGTAAACTATGCTTGCATATTCGCGCACAATCATGTAGCATATTGCTAGATGTTGCGCAGGAAACGGTACATAAAGTATCTAAAACTGCTGTTTATGGAGAGGAGAATGTGTGATGAAATGTCCCCGCTGCGGTCATGAAATGACGCTCGATACCCATCGGAAGTATGCGCTGAATATGTGCTATGAGTGCGGCTATATCGAAGGCCGCCTGATCGACCCCGAGAAGAAGGGCGAGTCGAACTTTGAGCGCATGAAGAAGCTCAATTTCAACGAAATGGTCGCGTTCCTGACCAAGGGCCTGAACCTGGACGAGGCCAAGCTGGCCGACTGGCTGGACGACGAGGTCAAGTGACCCGCACCACCGTATTTTACGCGCCGCACCCAATACCGGGTGCGGCGTGTTTTTTGCGGAAACAGGGAAGCGGATTGATGCATCCGACAAAGATTCTTCGAATTTTTCAACTTTTTTCGGTGAATGCGTGCCTTGACGCGCGCCGGATACGGATGTTATCATCAAGCCATCAAACGCGAAGACACAGAGTAGTAAGCAGGAACGTCCTTTCAGAGAAGTGCCGGGTGGTGCGAGGCACAAAGCGTACAGACCTGCCGAACTGGCTGAACAGCGGCTGCGCTGAACGATGAGTAGGTGCAGACGGGTGCGCCCGTTATTGTGCAGGGATATGATGGTATCCCGTGTGAGTGCGTCCCCTGATTTGGGGGCGAAGAAGAGTGGTACCGCGGAGGGTTTTCGGCCTTTCGTCTCTTCTGCCAGAGGGCAGGAAAGACGGAGGGTTTTCTTTTTTCCTGCCAAACCATCAGATCATTTTGCAGGAGGAACGAATCATGAAAACCCAAACCAAGACCAGAACCATACCCAAGACCCCGTTTTTTGCCGCCTTCTCGGTCGGTGCGGTGCTGTTTTCCGCGCACGCCGGCGGCGGCTTTGCGACCGGCAACCAGGCCAACACGTATTACGTCGGCCTCGGCTGGGCCGGCATCGTGTCGGCCATCGTGGCCATGCTGCTGCTCACGCTCACGATGCGTGAGGCCATGATCATGTACAATTCCCGCGGCCTGACGAGCTATAAGCAGCTCTTCGAGACGCTCTACCACCCCTTTGACAAGATCGAGTGGCTGTTTGAGATCTTCTTTTACATCATGGTGCTCATGGCCGTCGCGGCGGCCATCTCGGGCGCGGCCTCCGCGCTGCGGAGCTATTTCGGCGTGAACTATTATCTCGGCGTTGTGGCCGTCGGCTGCCTCGTCTTGCTCCTGACCATTTTCGGCGCCGGCATCGTCCGCGCGGCGTCCACCTATATGGGCATCGCCATCCTCGTCACCGCCATCACCATCTACGCCATCGGCATTTTCAAGAGCGAGTCGCCGCTGTTCACGGTGCTCTCCGCGGATTTCCGGACGACCGGCTTTGCCAATGTCCCCAAAGCGATCTTTAATGCCTTCACCTATGCCGGCTTCCAGTGCGTCACGCTCCCGACCATGATCGCCTGCGGCACGACCATGCGCAGCAAGCAGGGCTGTGCCAAGGCCATGTGGATCTCCTTCGTCATGAATGCGGTCGCGCTCGTGCTCTCCGTGTTCATGCTCATCTGCTGGCGCGGCGTCTACACCGCCGTGGACGGCGGCACGACCATCCCCACGCTCACCGTCTGCAATTCGATGGGCATCCGCGCGCTCACCGCGGTCTATGGTGTCTGCCTCATGCTCTGCCTCATCTCCACGGGCGTGACGACGATCTTTGGCTTCGTCGCCCGCTTTGAGAAGCTGCCGATGTTCCGCGGCATCCAGTCCGCGCCGGTGCGCAGCGCCATCGTGTCCGCGTTCATCATCATTTTGTCCATGTCCATCTCCATGGCCGGCCTCACGAACATCATCAAGTACGGCTATGGCTACTGCGGCTATCTCGGCATCGCGGTCGTGGTCGTTCCGTTCCTGACCGTCGGCGTGTACAAAAACCGCAAGTACATCCGCGAGCACGGCCTTGCGCAGGGCTTTGCCGCCGCGCAGCCCGAGGCCGAAGCGGCCGAGGAAGCGGCGCCCGCCGCCGTCCCCGCCGCAGTGAAATAACATATTACGAAAATCACCCCGCAGCAGAGCTCCTGCTGCGGGGCGTGCTTTTCACGTATGGTTTTCTTTATGCTGCCGGTTCCCATTTGACCGTATCGAGCACGGCCAGCAGCTGGTCGCCCTTGTCCGAGAACCAGCCGGCGTTCGGATCGGCCCAGGCGACGATGCCGCTGTTTTTGCCCTGAAAGCTGAGAAACGTCCAGTTTTTGTCGCCGTCATAATACCCAGCGGAGACGCTGTCTCCGGCGAGCGTCAGGGTCTCTTCCTTCAGCCCTGTGCCGCACACGCCGAAGCTGTCCGACCAATAGAGCTGCACGCAGCTGTCCGAGCCGCTGTCCGGCCAGATCTTCACGCCGAAGCAGACTTCCGAGTCGTCGAGCGTCCCTTCGGGGCAGACTTCATACTTCCAGCCGTCCGGCACCTGCACGCGCAGCGTTCCGGCAGTTCCGGATGCGGTCACGGTTTCAGCGGGCGTCGGTGTTGACGGAGATACGGTCGTGGCCTGTTTGCCGCAGCCGGCGGGGAGGAGGAACAGCAGGGCCAGGATCAGTGCGGGGAGCAGTCTTGCTTTTTTCATAAATAACCACCTTCCTTTACTGGAAAAGACGGTGTTCATGGCAAAAGGTTTCGCATATTTTCTGCACATAGGAGATACGCCGCGGTTTCCGGTCGGGCGCAAACCCACGCTCATCATCTGTTCGCCTGCGCGGCAGTTTCCCACCGGCGCGATCATGCCCATGACGCGCCGCATGGAGCTGGTCGCGTTCGCCAAACGCACCGGGGCGTATCTCCTGGAGGACAATTTTGAGAGCGAGTTCAACTATGAAGCTCCACCGACGTCCTCGCTCTTCGAGCTTGCACCGGAGCGTGTGCTCTCCGTCGGGACGTTCAGCAAGGTGCTCTTTCCGTCCGTGCGGCTGGGCTACATCGTGGCGCCGCGGCAGCTGATCGCCTCGTTGTGCACGCAAAAGCGCCTGCCTGACCACCACACCAATTCGCTCGATCAGCTTGCACTGGCGGCGTTTTTGCGCGACGGGGAGCTCGAGCGGCACACCCGCCGCATGAAAAAGGAATACAGAGCCTGCCGTGATGATCTGACGGACTGCCTGCGTGCGCAGTTCGGGCCTGCGGTACACATCAGCGGCGGCGCCGCAGGCATGAATCTGGCCGCGGCCTTTGACGGGGTCGACTGCACGGATGCGCTCGGCCGGTGGATGCATGGCAAAAAAGAAGCCCCCACGGCGGCCATACAACAATAGCCGCCGTGGGGGCTTTGGTGCGCCTGAAGGGACTCGAACCCACACGCTGAAAGCACGAGAACCTAAATCTCGCATGTCTACCAATTCCATCACAGGCGCAAACAGAAAGCGGCGGTATTGGCCGCCGCTCATAAGCCTCTATTTTGACACGGGGAGGTTCCCGAGGCGGAGCAAAACGCTGTATCCGCGCACCGTTACAAACGGCACAATTATCTTACCACAGCCGCGTCGGCTTGACAAGTGGGCAAACGCAAATGCCGCGCAAAACTTTCTTGTCCACGCAAATTGACAACCGTCCGGAAACCTGATATCATGCTCTGTCGAAAGCTTGATCTGGAGGGGTGCAGAATGCAGAAATATACGGCGTCCGTCATCACGGCCGGGTGTCTCTGGGGCTTGATGGGTCTGTTCACGCGCACACTGGCGACCTATGGCGTGGATTCCACGGGCGCGATCGTGCTGCGCTGCGGCATTGCGGCGCTGCTGTTCGCCGTCACGCTGTTCGTGCGCGACCCAAAGCAGTTTCGCATTCGGCTCAAAGACATCTGGTGCTTTATCGGCACCGGCATCTGCAGCCTGCTGTTTTTCACGTATTGCTATTTTCAGGCCATCACGATCATGGACCTGTCCACGGCGGCCGTGCTGCTGTACACCGCGCCGTCGATCGTCATGATCCTCTCTCTGATCCTGTTTCACGAGCGTATCACGGTGCAGAAGCTCATCGCGCTCGTGCTGGCGTTTGCCGGCTGCTGTCTGGTGTCGCTCGTCGGCGGGGAGCACAAGCTCTCCACGGTCGGCATTCTCTACGGCCTCGGCGCGGGCTTCGGCTATGCGCTCTACAGCATCTTCGCCCGCTACGCGCTCGACCGCGGCTATTCGAGCAACACCATCAACTTTTATTCCTGCCTGCTGACCGCCATCGGCGCGGCCATCATCTGGGGCGCGGCGCAGCCGCTCGGCGTCATGTTCGGTTCGTGGAAGGGCTTCGGCCTGTGCACGGCGCTCGGCATCGTCACGTGCTATCTGCCGTATCTGCTCTATACCTATGGTCTCACAGGGCTCGAGACGGGTAAGGCGTCCATCCTGGCGTCGTTTGAGCCGGTCGTGGCGACGCTGGTCGGCATCTTCGTGTTCCACGAAAAACTCACACCGCTCAGCGCCCTCGGCTGCGTGTGCGTGCTCTCGGCCGTCGTGCTGCTCAATCTCAAACGCCGGCAGAAAGCAAACGAAATCCAATAAAGAAACCGTCCGTTCCCGATCGGGAGCGGACGGCTTTTGCGTATGCAGCTTATTTGTTGTTGTAGGCTTCGATGCCCTTGGCAAGCAGCTCCATGGAGCGCTTGAGGGCGTCCTGATTGATGACGTAGGCCATGCGGATCTCGTTGACGCCGGTGTGTGGGGTCTTGTAGAAGCTCTCGGCCGGGGTGAACATGAGCGTGTCGCCGTTGTCGTCAAACTCCTCGAGCATGAACAGCTGGAACTTCTCCGCGTCGTCCACGGGGAGCTTGGCCATGACGTAGAACGCGCCCTTCGGCTCGGAGTAAATGACGCCGGGGATCTTCTTGAGCCCCTCGACGAGCGTGTCGCGGCGGGCCTTGTATTCCTTGCGCACGGCGTCGAAGTACTCGGGGCCGACGGTGTAGAGTGCGGCGGACGCGACCTGGTCGATCGTCGAGGCGCACAGGCGGCCCTGGCACCACTTCATGGCGTTGTTGTAGAGCTCTGCGTTGCGCGTGATCACACAGCCGATGCGCGCGCCGCAGGCGCTGAAGCGCTTGGACACGGAGTCGATGACGACGACGTTGTCCTCATATCCCTCGAGCTGCAGCAGGCTCATGAGCTTCTCGCCGCCGTAAACAAACTCGCGGTACACCTCGTCGCCGATGATGAACAGGTTATGCTCCTTGGCGATGTCGGCCATGAGACGGAGCTCTTCCTCGGTGAGGATCGTGCCGGTCGGGTTGCCGGGGTTTGTGAAGAGGATGGCGCGGGTGTGCTCGTTGATGCAGGCCTCGACGCGCTCACGGATGGCGAACTTGTAGTTCTCCTCAGGTGTTGTGGTGATCGGGCGGATGGTCGCGCCGGTCAGCGTGACAAACGTGCTGTAGTTCGGGTAAAACGGCTCGGGGATGATGATCTCGTCGCCCTCGTCGAGAATGCAGCTGAGCGCGATCTGCAGCGCTTCACTGCCGCCGGTGGTGATGAGCACCTGCTTGTTGGTGATGGGCGCATCGATCTTGCCGTAGTAGTTGACGACCGCGTCGATCATCTCGGGCACGCCGTCGGATGGGGCGTAGGCCAGGACCGGCTGGCTGAAGTTTTTCACAGCCTCAAAGTAGGCCGCGGGGGTGGCAATATCGGGTTGGCCGATGTTCAGGTGGTAGAGTTTCTTGCCCTTTTTGGCAGCCTCGTTTGCATAGGGCGCGAACTTGCGCATAGGCGAGAGGCCGCATTTTTCGATCTTACTGGAAAATTTCATGTTGCTCCTCCGTTTTTCTTTGTATTTTTGGTTTCTTTTTTGCTCTCAAACACATTCATGATAACGCATTTTTTCCGAAACTACAACTGATTTTTTGGAAAAAACCGGTCACAAATTTAACAATCGCGCCCCATGGGGAAGGGAAAAACAAGAGGCCGCCGCAGCTTTGCGCTGCGGCGGCCGGTGCGTATCTGGTTTCGATGCGGGCTCAGACCTTGAAGTCCACAGAGGTCGCGCCCTGATCGTCCTGCTCGAAGGTGTAGTCCTTGCCGGGCAGGATGGCGTTGAGCAGGATGCCCACGATGGAGGAGACAGCCAGACCCGACAGGGACACGACGCCGATCTGGATGCTGCCGGAGTAGGTGATGCCGATGGCGAGCACGAGGATGAGCGCGGCGATGATGACGTTGCGGGTGTTGGTGAAGTCGACCTTGTTCTCGACGACGTTGCGCACGCCGACAGCGGAGATCATGCCGTAGAGCACGAGGGACACGCCGCCGATGGTGGCCGTCGGCATGGCGGACACGAGGGCCGCGAATTTCGGGCAGAAGGACACGACGATCGCAATGCAGGCCGCGATGCGGATCACGCGGGGATCGTAGACGCGGGACAGGGCAAGCACGCCGGTGTTCTCACCGTAGGTGGTGTTGGCTGGAGCGCCGAAGAGGGAAGCGAGGGTGGTGGCCAGGCCGTCGCCCAGCAGGGTGCGGTGGAAGCCGGGGTCGACCATGAAGTTCTTGCCGCAGGTGGAGGAGATGGCGCAGATATCGCCGATGTGCTCGACCATGGTGGCAAGGGACAGGGGCACGACCGTCAGCACGGCGGACCAGAGGACGCCGCTGTCGACCGGGCCGGCGAAGAGGTGGAACACGCTGTTTTTCCAGAAGATCGGCAGGCCGAACCACTTGGCGCTGCTGACGGCAGCGGCGACGGAGGCGCGCTCCGCGGGATCAACGATGAGTGCGAAGATGTAAGAGCCGAGCACGCCGAGCAGGATCGGGATGATCTTGGCCATGCCCTTGCCCCACATGTTGAAGCCGATGACGATCAGGATCGCGACGACGGCGACGAGCCAGTTGGCACGGCAGTTGGTGATGGCGGAAGAGGAGAGTGTCAGGCCGATGGCGATGATGATTGGGCCGGTGACGATCGGCGGGAAGTAGCGCATGACTTTCTTGACGCCGAAGATCTTGAACAGTGTCGACAGGATGATGTACATCAGGCCCGCGATGGCGACGCCGAAGCAGGCGTATGCCAGCAGGTCGTTGTTGTAAATGGCGGAGCCGTCGGCGTTCGTGCCGATGGTGCGCACGGCGTTGTAGCCGCCGATGAAGGCGAACGAGCTGCCGAGGAAGGCCGGGACCTTACCCTTGGTCAGCAGGTGGAACAGCAGCGTGCCGATGCCGGCGAATAGCAGGGTCGTTGCGACGTCGAGGCCGGACAGCGCCGGGACGAGGACGGTCGCGCCGAACATGGCGAACATGTGCTGGAGACCCAGAATGAACATTCTGGGCTTGCCGAGTGTACGTGCGTCGTACACCGGCTCGGTACCGATGGAGCTTTTACTCATAGATTTTTTCCTCCCGTGAAAATTTAATCTATTCTTTATCCTCTCTCGAGGATGCAGACACTGTTCTCTCCGTCCGTTTCCTGCAGGCGGACGGCCACGACCTCGCTCTTGGAGGTTGGGATGTTCTTGCCGACGTAATTGGCCTTGATCGGAAGCTCCGAATGGCCGCGGTCGATCAGGGAAAAGAGCTGGATGCGCGCCGGACGGCCGAGCTGCATCACGGCGTCGAGCGCTGCGCGCGCGGTGCGGCAGGTGTAGATCACATCGTCGACCAGCACGACGGTCTTGCCCGCAATGGGGAAGGGAATGTCCGTCCGGTTGAGTACCGGCGCGTCCGCGACCGTGGACAGATCATCGCGGTAGAGCGTGATGTCCAGCTCGCCGACCGGCAGCTGCAAGCCGTCGATCTTCTCAATGTTTTTTGCAAGGCGGCGGGCCAGCGGCACACCGCGCGTGCGGATGCCGATCAGGCACAGGTCGTCCGTGCCGTCGTTTTTCTCGAGGATCTCATGCGCGATGCGCACGAGCGTACGGTCGATGGCGGCTTCGTCCATGATCTTTGCCTTGAATTTCAGCTCCACAGCGATCCCTCCTCCGGGCATAAAAAAACACCCTGTCCGGATACAGACAAGGCGGCAACGCGCAGGGAGAGCCCGCAGTGATTCCATTGACCGTGACACCTTGCCGGTATCTCGTACCGACTTAAAAATATCAGCTTGCACAGCATACCACCGTATCTCGTGCTTGTCAACAGCAAATTCACATTTTCGTCACAAAAACTTGTCCCTCCCGGTTTCGGCGGGAGGGACAGGATACATGATTTTGCGGTCAGGCTTTCTTAAAGCTGTCCTTGAGCGCGACGGCGCGGTTAAAGACCAGATGCTCCGGAGCCGAGTCCTTGTTGTCCACGGCAAAGTAGCCGAGACGCAGGAACTGGAACGCGGCCGGAGCCTCGGCGCCGGCGAGCATCCGCTCGACCTTGCAGCCGGTGAGCACGGACAGCGAGTCCGGATTCAGGCACGCCAGATAGTCCTTGCCGTCACCCTCGGGGTCGGCGTCGGCGAAGAGGTTATCATACAGGCGCACCTCGGCGTCGGCGCAGTTGTGTGCATCGACCCAGTGGATCGTGCCGCGCACCTTGCGGCCGTCGGGCGTGTTGCCGCCGCGGGTCTCGGGGTCGTATTCGCACAGGACCTCCGTCACGCTTCCGTCCGCGTCCTTGACGCAGCCGGTGCAGCGGACGATGTACGCACCCTTGATGCGCACCTCGTTGCCGGGGTAGAGGCGGTTATACTTTTTCGGCGGCTCCTCCATGAAGTCGTCGGCTTCGATCCACAGCTCGTTGGAGAACGTCACGTCGCGCGTGCCGGCGTTTTCGTCCTCGGGGTTGTTCTCGATGGCAAACGTCTCGCTCTGGCCCTCGGGATAGTTCGTGATGCGCAGCTTCACCGGGTGCAGCACGGCCATGGCGCGCTGGGCATGGAGGTTGAGATCCTCGCGCAGGCAGTGTTCCAGAAAGCTGTAGTCGACCGTGGACGCGACCTTGGACACGCCGATGCGCTCGCAGAAATTGCGGATGGACGCGGGCGTGTAGCCGCGGCGGCGCAGGCCGCACAGCGTCGGCATGCGCGGATCGTCCCAGCCGGAGACATAGCCCTCCTCGACGAGGCGGCGCAGCTTGCGCTTGGACATGACGGTGTAGTTGATGCCGAGGCGCGAAAACTCGATCTGGCGCGGCTTGCACGGCACGGACACATTGTTTACGACCCAGTCGTACAGCGGGCGGTGATCCTCATATTCCAGCGAGCACAGCGAGTGCGTGATGCCCTCGAGCGCGTCCTGGATCGGGTGCGCGAAGTCGTACATCGGGAAAATGCACCACTTTGTGCCCTGACGGTGGTGCTCGATGTAGCGGATGCGGTAGAGCACGGGGTCGCGCATATTGAAGTTGCCGGAGGCGAGGTCGATCTTCGCACGCAGGGTATACTTGCCCTCCGGGAACTCGCCGGCGCGCATGCGCGCAAATAGATCGAGGCTTTCCTCAATCGGGCGGTCGCGCCAGGGGCTGACGGCGGGGGTGTTCACATCGCCGCGGTATTCGCGGAACTGCTCCGGCGTCAGCTCGCACACATAGGCAAGCCCTTTTTTAATCAGCTCCACGGCGTATTCGTAATCCTTCTCGAAGTAGTCCGAGCCGAAGAAGAACCGGTCGCCCCAGTCAAAGCCGAGCCAGTGGATATCTTCCTGAATGGCCTCGACGAACTCGTTGTCCTCCTTGGAGGGGTTCGTGTCGTCCATGCGCAGGTTGCAGATGCCGCCGAATTTTTCGGCCGTTCCGAAATCGATGCACAAAGCCTTGCAGTGGCCGATGTGCAGGTAGCCGTTCGGCTCGGGCGGGAAACGGGTGTGGACGGTCTGACCGGCGAAGCGGCCGCCGGGCGCAAGATCCTCTTCGACAAAGGCTTCGATAAAGTTTTTGGTATCTTCCATAGTGTCATGTCAACTCCACATAAATTTGCGATGGGCAGAAAATTGTAAAGGTATTATACACGATTCGTTTTCTGTTTACAATATCGAAAAAGAAATATATAATTCAGACAGGATTGTAAAACAACGGAGGTGCGGATATATGTATGACCTGCTCATCATCGGCGGCGGCCCGGCTGGGCTGTCGGCGGCCATGACGGCGCGCAACCGGAATTTGACCGTGTGCGTGATCTGCGGCGGCGCGGCCGACAGCGCGCTGTATAAAGCCGGCCATGTCACAAATTACCCCGGTGTGCCGGATGTCTCCGGCCCCGCGCTGCTCGAGACCATGACGCAGCAGGCGCGCGATCTTGGCGCGGACATGCTGCGCGAGCGGGCGCTGTCGGCCATGCCGATGGGCAAAACGTTCGGCGTCTCGGCGGGCAAGGAATTTGTGGAGGGCAGGGCGCTTCTGCTTGCGACCGGCATTGCCCAGCGCGGCACGTTTCCCGGGGAAACGGCGTTTCTCGGCCGCGGCGTGAGCTACTGCGCTACCTGCGACGGCATGCTCTACCGCGGCAAGCGCGCGGCGGTCATCGGCCTGGCGGCGGACGCCCCGGCGGAGGCGGACTTCCTGCGTGAGATCGGCTGCGACGTGCAGTATTACGACGGAAAAAAGCACCGCTTTGAGATCCGCGGCGCCGAGCGGGCGGACACGCTCGTGGTCGACGGCGCGGCACAGCCGGCGGACGTCATCTTCGTCCTGCGCGCGGGCTTTGCGGCCGATACGCTTCTGCCCGGCATCGCCACGGGAAAGGGCCACATCGTCGTGGATGAAAGCTATGCCGCGAGCATTCCCGGCGTTTTCGCGGCCGGGGACTGCACCGGCGCGCCCTATCAGATCCCGGCGGCGGTCGGCGAGGGCAACCGCGCGGCGCTTTCGGTCGTGCGCTGGCTCAGAAACGCTTGACAAACGACGCGGCAGGGCCTATAATTTTCCCATCCATTTGCGAAGAAGGGGAGGAGTAGTCTCCCGGCGGACGTCAGAGAGAAGGCGGTTGGTGCGAGCCTTTCGGATGCCGGAGATGAAGGTCGCCCCGGAGCAGCCGGCCTGAACGGAGTAGGGCGGCCGGGTTCTCCCGTTACAGAGACAAGAGTGTCACGCGCCTGCGTGGAATTCAGGTGGTACCGCGGTTTCGATCGCCCTGAAACAGTTCGTTTCGGGGCGATTTTTTTGCGCCCCGGCAATCTTAAAGGAGGAGAGCCATGAAAGAGCTTCCGAAGGTCTACGACCCCAAACAGGTCGAAAGCAAGATTTATGACATGTGGATGCGCGGCGGCTATTTTTCCGGCAAAGCCGATCCGGACAAAAAGCCGTTTTCCATCGTCATGCCGCCCCCGAACGTCACCGGCCAGCTGCACATGGGCCACGCGCTCGATGCGACGCTGCAGGACATCCTCACGCGCTATAAGCGCATGCAGGGCTATGCCGCCCTGTGGGTGCCTGGCACGGATCACGCCGGCATCGCCACGCAGATCAAGGTCGAGGAGATGCTGCGCAAGGAAGAGGGCCTGACCCGCTACGATCTCGGCCGCGAGGAATTCCTCAAGCGCGTCTGGGCGTGGAAAAAGCAGTACGGCAACCGCATCGTCGAGCAGCAGAAGTCGCTCGGCGTGTCCTGCGACTGGGACCGCAGCCGCTTCACCATGGACGAGGGCTGCTCGAAGGCCGTGCGCGAGACGTTCTGCGAGCTGTATGAAAAGGGCCTGATCTACAAAGGCAACCGCATCATCAACTGGTGTCCGCACTGCCGCACGGCCCTGTCCGACGCTGAGGTCGAATATAAGGATATGCCCGGCGCGTTCTGGTATATCCGCTACCCACTCAAGGACAGTGATGATTACCTCACCATCGCCACCACCCGGCCGGAGACCATGCTTGGCGACACCGGCATCGCGGTCAACCCGGCGGACGAGCGCTACCAGCACCTCGTCGGCAAGACGGCGATCCTGCCGCTCGTGGGCCGTGAGCTGCCCATCGTGGCCGACGATTACGTCGAGCTCGATTTCGGCACCGGCTGCGTCAAGATGACGCCCTGCCACGACCCGAACGACTACGAGGTCGGCCTGCGCCATAATCTCGAGCAGATCCTCATCTTCGACGAGGATGCCCGCGTCATCAACGGCGGCAAGTACAACGGCCTCGACCGCTACGAGGCGCGCAAGGCCATTCTGGCCGATCTCGAGGAGCAGGGCTACCTCATCAAGACCGAGCCTTATAATCATAATGTCGGCACGTGCTACCGCTGCGGCACGACGGTCGAGCCGATGACGAGCCCGCAGTGGTTCGTCAAGATGAAGCCGCTGGCCGAGCCCGCCATCGAGGCCGTGCGCGACGGGCGCATCAAGTTCGTGCCCGAGCGCTTCAGCAAGACCTATTATAATTGGATGGAGAATGTGCACGACTGGTGCATCTCCCGCCAGCTCTGGTGGGGCCACCAGATCCCGGCGTGGTACTGCGACGACTGCGGCCATGTCACCGTCTCGCGCACCGACGCCTGCGAGTGCGAGGCCTGCCACAGCAAGAACATCCACCGCGACCCCGACGTGCTCGATACCTGGTTCAGCTCCGCACTCTGGCCGTTTTCCACGCTCGGCTGGCCGGATAAGGATTCCGAGGATCTGAAGTTCTGGTATCCGACGAGCGTCATGGTCACGGGCTACGACATCATTTTCTTCTGGGTCGCGCGCATGATCTTCTCCGGCCTGGAGCAGATGAAGGACATCCCGTTCCCGACGGTGTTCATCCACGGTCTGGTGCGCGACGATAAGGGCCGCAAGATGTCCAAGTCACTCGGCAACGGCATCGACCCGCTCGAGATGGCCGACACCTACGGCGCCGACGCGCTGCGCTTCAACCTCATCACGGGCAACAGCCCCGGCAACGACATGCGCTTCTATGTCGAGAAGTGCGGCGCCATGCGCAACTTTGCCAACAAGCTCTGGAATGCTTCCCGCTTCGTGATGATGAACCTCACCATCGACAAAAACGAGCTGCCCGAGACGCTGGAGCTCGAGGACAAGTGGGTGCTCTCGAAGCTCAACACGCTCTCGAAGGAAGTGTGCGAGAACCTCGACAAGTACGAGATCGGCATCGCCGCGGCGAAGATCTACGACTTCATCTGGGACACGTACTGCGACTGGTATATCGAGCTCACGAAGCCCCGCCTCAACAGCGGCGACGAGGCCCGCGCCCGCAGCGCGCAGCAGGTGCTGCTGTATGTCCTGACGGACATTCTCAAGCTCCTGCACCCGTTCATGCCGTTCATCACCGAGGAGATCTGGCAGGCCCTGCCGCACGACGGCGAGGCGCTCATGATCGCCCGCTATCCGGAGTATACCGAGTCCCTTGCTTTCCCGGCCGAGGAGCGCGACTTTGAGATGGTCATGAACGCCATCCGCGCCGTGCGCAGCCGCCGCGCCGAGATGAACGTGCCGCCGAGCAGAAAGGCGCACCTGTTCATTACGACCGACCGGCAGGACGCTTTCCGCTCCGGCGAGATCTATATCACGAAGCTCGCCTACGCCGAGCAGATCACCATCAGCAGCGAGCAGCCGGCCGACGCCGAGAAGATGGTCTCCGCCGTCACGGAAGAGGCCAAGCTCTTCATGCCGATGGCCGAGCTGATCGACCTCGACAAAGAGCGCGCCCGTCTGGAAAAGGAGCTCGAAAAGGCCCGCAAGAACTACAAGGGCCAGATGCGCAAGCTCTCGAACGAGAACTTCGTCTCCCGCGCGCCGGAGGCCGTCGTGCAGACGGAGCGCGAGCGCGCCGAGAAGGCCAGGGCGCTCGTGGAAAATCTCGAGGCCAGCCTAAAAAACCTCGGCTGAGCGCCGCCGTCCGACAAATTTGGCCCACGTCTCTGGGCTACAATAGCACCGTGTACGAAGGTTCGTACACGGTGCTTTTTCTTTTGATTTAGGAGGTATGAGCAGATGCGGATCATAACGCATGATGACGGCCGGTGCCTGACGCTGCGCCTGCTCGGCGAGCTGGATCACGCGGCGGCGCAGGAAGTCATGCCCGGCATTGAGGACGCCGTGGAGGAGTACCTGCCGCGCCGCTGCGTGCTCGACCTGTCCGGCCTGAGCTTTATGGACAGCTCCGGAATCGCGGTCATTCTCAAGACTGACCGCCTCCTGCGGCAGACGGGGGGCGCACTGGCGCTGTGCGGCGTGCCGCGGCAGGTGCGCCGGGTGCTGGACGTGGCCGGCCTGACCAATATCGTCCCGGTGCTCGAGGACCGGGCAAAGGAGTGTGAACAGTGTTGACGCAGAAAAATTACATGAAGCTGGAGTTTCCGGCGCGCAGCGTGAACGAGGGCTTTGCGCGCGCGGCGGTGGCGGCCTTCGCCGCGCAGCTCGACCCGACGCTTGCCGAGATCGGGGACATCAAGACCGCCGTGTCCGAGGCCGTAACGAATGCGGTCGTGCACGCCTATCCGGACAAGCTCGGCACGGTGCAGGTGCGCGTGCGCATCCTGCCGGACGAGCGGCTGGAGATCGCCGTCAAGGATCACGGCATCGGCATCGCCGACGTGGCGCAGGCGCGCACGCCGCTGTATACCACCGGCGGGGAAGAACGCAGCGGCATGGGCTTTACGATCATGGAGAGCTTCATGGACACGCTGCGGGTCAAGTCTGTGCCCGGCCGCGGCACGACCGTGATGATGTGCCGCCGCATCCGCCGCCGCGCATGATCGCCGAGGAGACGCGCGACCTGCTCCGGCGCGCCCAGGCTGGGGACGCCGCAGCGGCAGAGCAGATGGTCACGGAAAACACCGGCCTGATCTGGAGCGTGGCGCGGCGGTTTTTCGGCCGCGGCGTCGAGCCGGACGACCTGTACCAGCTCGGCTGTGTTGGCTTTCTGAAGGCCATGCAGGGCTTTGACGAGCAGTACGGCACGTGCTTTTCTACATACGCCGTCCCAAAGATCTCGGGCGAGATCCGGCGCTTTCTGCGCGATGACGGCGCGGTCAAGGTCAGCCGCAGCATCAAGGAGCGCGCGCAGGGCATCCGCACGGCGCGCACGCGCCTGGAGCAGACGCTTGGCCGCGAGCCGACGCTCTCCGAGCTCGCGGCCGAGACCGGGCTCGAGCCCGAAGAGATCGCCGCCGCCGAGACGGCCACCGGCCCTACGGAGTCCCTGCAGAAGGAAAACGGGGAGACCGGCTTTACGCTCGAGCACACGCTCGGGGACTACGATCAGGAAGAGCGCATGGTCGAATATGCCGCTCTGCGTGAGGCGCTGCGCCAGCTCCCGGAGCGGGAGCGGCAGGTCATCGCCCTGCGGTTTTATCATGGCTTGACGCAGCAGCGCGCCGCCGGCATCCTGCATATCTCGCAGGTGCAGGTGTCGCGCCTGGAGCGACGCGCCGTGGAGCGCCTGCGCGAGTGGCTGGCCACCTAGGCAGCCGGAGATCTGTTCTCCGGCTGCTTTTTCATGTCCCAGGCTTGACGACACAAGATATATGATGTTATGATGATTCTAACCGGATATCTTGCGCCGATTTGGAGGGGCTGCCTGTGTACACGCCAAAAGAAGTTGCGGAGAATTATCTTTCTACCTGCCGGGCCAAGGCGGCGCTGCCGCTGGGGCGGATGTTTCTGCTCGCCTGTCTGGCGGGGGCGTTCGTCGCACTGGCAGGCGTCGCGTCCACGGCGGCCGCGGCCACGGTGGGCGATCCGTCGCTGGCGAAGCTCGTCTCCGGCTGTGTCTTTCCGGCCGGCCTCGCCATGGTCATCGTGGCCGGCAGCGAGCTGTTCACCGGCAACAATCTCATGATCATGGGCGTTTTGTCGCGCGTGATCTCTGCACGGCGGATGCTGCGCAACTGGGGCGTCGTCTATCTGGGCAATTTCGTGGGTGCGGCGCTCGTCGCGGCGCTCTGCGTGCTGGGGCATGTGTTCGCTGCGTTTGACGGCCGGCTGGCGGCGTCTGTGATCTCCATCGCGCAGGCGAAGGCGTCCCTGTCGTTCGGCGATGCGTTTGTGCGCGGGATCCTGTGCAATTTCCTTGTCTGCATCGCCGTCTGGATGGCCAGCGCGGCCAAGTCCGTCCCCGGCAAGATCCTGGCCGTGTTTTTTCCGATCATGACGTTCGTTGTTGCGGGCTTTGAGCACAGCGTGGCCGATATGTATTATCTCACAGCGGGGCTGCTGACCGCGGCGCAGACCAGCGCGGCGGCCGCGGGCCTGACGTGGGGCAGGGCGCTGCTGGGCAATCTCCTGCCGGTCACGCTCGGCAACCTTGTCGGCGGCGTGTTTCTGGTGGGCGTGAGCGGGTGGTATCTCTACCTGAAGCAGGGAAAAACTGCAGTTATTTCTTAGACGGCATTGTTAATTTGTAGATAACTGGCATCTTGTCCAGAAACGGCGAGCAAAATTGTGTACGTTCCACAAAACAGAACAACATTTGTTGACGAATTCACCCGATTGTGCTACTATGATAACCGTTGAGATTTGGATATTTGAATAGATGCATTTCATTTTTTAATACCCATTTGCACATTTTTAATACCCCTCGAGGGGAGGAGCATCGTTTTGAAAAAGATATATGTCATGATCGGCAACTACGGCAGCGGCAAGAGTGAGCTTGCGCTGAATTTTGCTTTTAAAGCGGCTGAAACCGGAAAGACAGAACTCATTGACCTGGACCTGGTCAATACCTACTTCCGCCTGACGGAGCGCGGCAAGCTCGTGGAGCAGAAAGAGATTCGTCTCATCTCTCCGAACTATGCCTGCTCCGGCGTGGAGACGCTGTCCCTGCCGGCAGAGGTCGCTTCTGCATTTGCCATGAACTGGGACACCGTCGTGTTCGACGTCGGCGGTGACGCCGTCGGTTCCACGGCTCTCGGCCGCTATTATGAGGACTTTCAGGACTTCATGGCCATGGGCCCGGAGCAGCTGGAGGTCCTGAACGTGGTCAATATCCGCCGCCCGCTCGCCGGCACGGTGGAGAAGATCATCGACCTGCAGCAGCAGATGGAGATCCATTCCCACCTGAAGATCACGGGTATGATCAACAACACCAACCTTGCCACCATGACCACGCCGGCGGAGCTGCGCGACGGTTATGAGATGCTGCGCGAGGTCAGCGACCGGACAGGCGTCCCGGTCATGTACACGACCGGCAAGAAGGAGATGCTCGACATTTTCCTTGCCGAGGGTCACGACCCGAAGTATATCGGCAAACCCGTCGCCATAGACATCATCATGAAGCGCGACTGGGAGAGCTATATCCACAGTCTGTCGGAGAAGAAACAGGCGTAACCCGCTCTTGCGGTTTACATAGGCAATTTCGCAAAACAGAACAGAAAAGAGGTAGCAAAAATGGTAAAGGTGACCATCAACGAGAATCTTTGCAAGGGTTGCGGTCTCTGTGTCAGAGCTTGCCCGAAGGGCGTTCTGGCGCTGGCGAAAGACAAACTCAACGCAAAGGGTTATCATCCGTCCGTCGTCGCGAATCCGGAGGCCTGCATCGGCTGCGCTTCCTGCGCGCGTACTTGCCCGGACGTGGTAATCAGCATTGTGAGAGATTAAGGAGGTACATCGAAAATGGCATTGACGCTTATGAAGGGTAGCGAAGCTATCGCTGAGGCTGCGATCCGTGCAGGCGCGCGTTACTTCTTCGGCTATCCGATCACTCCGCAGACGGAGATTCCTGAATACATGTCCGCACGTATGCCCGAAGTCGGCGGCTGCTTCCTGCAGGCCGAGAGCGAAGTTGCGGCTATCAACATGATTTACGGCGCAGCCGGTGCTGGTGCACGTGCGCTGACCTCTTCCTCCAGCCCCGGTGTCAGCCTGAAGCAGGAAGGCATTTCCTACTGCGCAGGCGCGCAGCTGCCGGCTGTCATCCTGAACGTCATGCGCGGCGGCCCCGGCCTCGGCAACATTCAGGCTTCTCAGGGCGATTACTTCCAGGCTGTCAAGGGCGGCGGCAACGGTGACTATCACCTGCTGACCTATGCTCCGGCATCCGTGCAGGAAGCGATCGACATCATGATGTACGCCTTCGACAAGGCTGAGAAGTACCGTATACCGGTCCTCTTCCTGGCTGACGGCATCATCGCTCAGATGATGGAGCCCGTGGAGATGCCCGAGATGGTCGACTACAAGATCGACCCGGAGAAGAAGCCTTGGGCCTGCACCGGCTGGAAACCGGGCGATGATCCGGCAAAGCGCGGCGTCATCAACTCCATCTACATCGATACCGAGACCCTGTCCGTCCACAACGACGAGCTGCAGGCCTGCTATCGTGAGATCATTGCCAACGAGCAGCAGTGGGAAGAGTACAACCTCGAGGGTGCTGAGTATGTCATCACCGCTTTCGGCACGGTTGCGCGTATTGCCAAGTCTGCGATCGTTGAGCTCAAGGAGCAGGGCATCAACGTTGGTCTGGTCCGCCCGATCACCGTTTGGCCGTTCCCGTACGACGCCGTCAAGAAGGCTGCGGAGCAGCCGGGCGTGAAGGCTGTGCTCGATGTCGAGCTGAACGAAGGCCAGATGCTCGAGGACGTCAAGCTCGCCATCAACGGCGCAAAGCCGGTCGACTTCTTTGGCCACCTCGGCAGCCAGATGCCGACCACCGAAGAGATCAAGGCGAAGATTATCAGCATGAAGGAGGGCAAGTAAATGTCTGTTGTTTTTGAAAAGACCAAGCTCCTCACGGACAAGCAGTTCCACTACTGCCCGGGCTGCAACCATGGCATTATCCACCGCCTGGTCGCTGAGGTCATTGATGAGATGAATCTGGACGGCAAAGTCATCGGCGTCGCGCCGGTCGGCTGCTCCGTTTTTGCTTATGATTACTTCAACTGCGATATGTACGAAGCCGCGCACGGCCGTGCACCCGCAGTTGCCACCGGCGCAAAGCGCGTCGTCGGCAAGGACACCCTCGTCTTCACCTATCAGGGCGACGGCGACCTGGCCTCCATCGGCACCGCTGAGATCGTTCACGCTGCGCACCGCGGCGAGAAGATCTCCACGATCTTTGTCAACAACGCGATCTACGGCATGACCGGCGGCCAGATGGCCCCGACCACGCTGGTTGGCCAGAAGACCACCACGAGCCCCTATGGCCGTGATGAGGACTGGTGCGGCGCACCTCTGAAGGTCTCCGAGATGCTCGCGGAAGTGCCGTGCTCCTACTACATCGAGCGCGTCGCTGTCAACAACACCCCGAACATCGTCAAGGCGAAGAAGGCCATTTCCAAGGCGTTCCATTATCAGATGGAAGGCAAGGGCTTCACGCTGGTCGAAGTCCTGTCCGCCTGCCCGACGAACTGGGGCCTGAGCCCGATCAAGGCGATGGAGTGGCTGGAAGAGAACATGATTCCGTACTACCCGCTCGGCGTTAAGAAGGACAAGGGGGCTGAATAATATGAAGAAAGAATATATTTTTGCTGGCTTTGGCGGTCAGGGCATGCTCCTGATCGGTAAGTTCCTGGCTATGGCCTGCATGCTCGACGGCAAGCACGTCTCCTGGCTGCCCTCTTACGGCCCTGAGATGCGCGGCGGCACGGCGAACTGCTCCGTCATCGTCTCCGACGATCCGGTCGCATCCCCGCTGGTCGACATGGCTGACTGTGTTGTGGCGATGAACCGTCCGTCTCTGGACAAGTTCGAGAGCCACGTCAAGCCGGGCGGCGTCCTCGTCATCAACAGCTCCATCATCGACCGCAAGGCCGAGCGTGATGACATCCAGGTCGTCTACTGCGACGCCAACGGCATTGCCGAGTCCGTCGGCAACCCGAAGGGCGCGAACGTTGCGATCCTCGGCGCTCTGATGGAGAAGGCTCCGGTCGTCTCCAACGAGATCCTTGGCGAAGCGATCCGCATCGAGCTTGGCGAGAAGAAGGCCAAGTTCCTCGAGGGCAACATGAAGGCGCTCGAGGCCGGCGAAGCCGCTGCGAGAGGCTAAACCGTACCGAACATAAAAAAGAACCGATTCATCCGAATCGGTTCTTTTTTTGCGCGTGCCTGTATTATTGCTTGTCTTTGGATTTGAAGCACATGGCCACGAGCAGGCCAAAGAAAATGGCTGCGCAGATCCCGGCCGCACCGGCCTCAAATCCGCCGGTGAACGCGCCGAGCACGCCCTTTTCGGTCACGGCATCGCGCACGCCTTTTGCCAGCAGGTTGCCGAAACCGGTCAGCGGTACGGTCGCCCCCGCGCCGGCCCATTTGGCGAACGGCCCATAGACACCGACCGCGCCGAGCACCACGCCTGCCACAACATACAGCGTCAGGATACGTGCCGGGGTCAGCTTCGTCTTGTCGATCAGGATCTGACCGATCATGCATAGGACGGCGCCGATCAGAAATGCTTTTACATAGCCAAGGATCATGTGTTCACCTGCGTTTCGATCGCCACGGCGTGGCAGATTCCGGGGATGCTTTCGCCCTGCATGGATGCGGTGGGCGACATGAGCGCGCCGGTCGCCGCAAACAACAGCCGCCGGATCTGGCCGCCTGCCAGCAGCTTCAGCAGATGCCCCGCGAGCACGGCTGCGCTGCATCCGCAGCCGGAGCCGCCGGCGTGTACATCCTGCCCCTCCAGATCATAGATCAGCAGGCCGCAGTCCGTGTAGAGCCCCTCGAGCTCGATGCCGTCGTCCTGAAACAGCCGCGTCACGACCGTGTGCCCGATCTTGCCGAGGTCGCCGGTCACGATCAGGTCGTAGTAGTCCGGCGTGCGGCTGGTGTCGGCAAAGTGCGCCCTGAGCGTCTCATAGGCGGCGGGCGCCATGGCGGCGCCCATATTGTTCGCGTCCGTGATGCCCGCGTCGGCGATCTTCCCGGTCGTCACCATCGTCACACGCGGCCCGCTGCCGGCCGCGCCGAGGATGAGCGCGCCGGAGCCGGTGACGGTCCACTGCGCAGTCGGTGTGCGCACGCCGCCGTATTCCAGCGGGAACCGGTACTGCCGCTCGGCAGAGCAGAAGTGCGAGCTCGTGAGCGCGGCGGCGTGCTCGGCGTAGCCGCCGTCGATGAGCATGGCGGCCAGACTGAGTGATTCCGCCATCGTCGAGCACGCGCCATACAGGCCCAGATAGGGCACGCCGATGTCGCGCATGGCATAGGCCGAGCCTACGCATTGGTTGAGCAGGTCACCGGAGAGCACATAGTCGAGCTGCTCCGGGAGCAGCCCGGCCTTCTGGCACACAAGGTCGAAGCACTGCCGCAGCATGGCGCTCTCGGCCTGCTCCCAGCTCTTTGTGCCGAAATAGGTGTCCTGACTGACGCTGTCAAAGCGGTCGCGCAGCGGGCCCTCGCCCTCCTTTTTGCCTACGACGCTGGCGGAGGCAAGGATCACGGGCGGGGCGACAAACTGCACGGTCTGAGGTCCGATTCGTTTGGATTTCAAGCAATCACCTTCGACGCTAGCATTTCCGCTTTTGCGGGAAATATGCGCGGCGCGGCCGCCCATCCGGGTGGCCGCGCGCCGGTTTATGTACCTTTGTATTTTCGCCGCGTCGCCATGCCGCCGCGGATGTGCCGCTCCGCCTTGTTGCGGTCCAGCAGCTGCCGGACCTGCTGATAGAGCGCGGGGTTGATCTTCTCCAGCCGCTCCGTCAGATCCTTGTGGACGGTCGATTTTGAAACGCCGAATTGTTTGGCGGCGGCGCGGACGGTGGTATTGTTGGCGAGAAGATATTCCGCAAGATCGCATGCGCGCGCTTCCATGTCCGTGTGCACTTACACCACTCCCCATATTTGCGTAATTCAGTATATGAATTTTTGCGGGGAATATGAGGCGGGCGCGGTGCCCGGAAGTTTTACACGTGCTTTACAAAGAGCTTGCATTCTCCCGTGGGGTGTGGTAAGCTGTCGAATGGTTTCCGGAATGCGGCGAAAGGGGGAGCGCCCTGGCGCCGCGCTCAACAGAAAAATGATGACGAAACCAGATTGCGAGGGAGCCCGTGTTCCGGGTTGAGAGGATTCCAGGGAGGATCGACCGGCCAAATCCGTCCGCAGGGGCGGATTCTCAGCGTCTGCCGGTCGTCAGGTATGGTATATGCAGCGCTGCATATGCCAATTTTTTGTGCCTGCGGTCGGCGGAAAGAAAAAATCTGGAGGGTATGTACATGAAAAAAGTAGTGGCAATGATGCTGTCTCTGGTCCTGGCGCTCGGCCTGATGGCCGGCTGCGGCCAGAAGGACGCCGGAACGGCCGGCGGCACGAAGACGATCGAGAGTCTGAAGATCGCGTTCTCCCCGTATGCGGACGCCGATCAGATCACGACGGCGACCGAACCGCTCGAGGCGCTGCTCAAGGCGAAGCTGCTGGAAAAGGGCTATGACGTGCAGAACATCGACATGACCGTCGGCACGAGCTACACCGCCGTGGGCGAGGCGCTCAGCGCCGGCAGCGCGGACATCGGCTTCATCTCCGGCGGCAACTATGTCCTGTTTTCCGATGACTGCGACGTGCTGCTGACGGCGCTGCGCTACGGCATCAACAAGGACTCCGACAACCCCGCCGACTGGAACGACGGCACCATCGAGGAAAACACGCAGGACATGACGACCTATTACCGCTCGATCATTCTGGCCGGCCCGAGCGCGAAGGGGCAGGAGCTGCTCAAGAAGGTCAACGCCGGCGAGGAGCTGACGTGGGACGATCTCAACAGCGCGACCTGGTCCGTGCTCGCCCCGACGTCCGCATCCGGCTACATCTACCCGAGCCTCTGGCTGCAGGAGCACTATGGCAAGACCATTGCCGATCTGGATCACGTGGTGCAGTCCGACTCGCACAGCACGTCGCTCGCGCGTCTGGCCACCGGTCAGGCTGACGTGATGGTCTCCTATGGCCATATCCGCATCAAGAACGCGCCCATCTGGCAGGAGAAGCTCGGCGGCACGGCCCCCATGGTCGAGCAGACGGGCATCATCGGTGTGACCGAGGGCATCTACAATGACATGATCGCCTACAGCAAGAACTCCGACCTCATGGCCGACGAGGATTTCCGCAAGGCGCTCGGCGAGGCGTTCATCGAGATTGCCCAGACCGACGAGGGCAAGGAGATCATCAGCGTCTTCAGCCAGGTCGGCTATACCTGGGGCAAGGATTCGGACTATGACGGCGAGCGTGACGCGCAGGCCATGCTCAAGTCCGCCGGAAAGTAAACCCATGCTGCTGGAAGCTGCACACATCAGCAAGCGCTTCGGCAGCCGGCCGCAAGTGCTGACGGACGTCTCCTTCGGCGTCGAGCCGGGGGAGTTCGTGTCCGTCATCGGCCCGTCCGGCGCCGGGAAGACGACGCTGTTTCGCATCCTCAACGGCACGCTGCCGTGCGACGGCGGGGAAGTGTGCATCGACGGGCAGCCGTTTTCCCGCGCGCGCGGCCGCGCCAAGCGCGCCGTGCAAAAGCGCATCGGCACGATCTATCAGGACTTTGCGCTCGTAGAGCCGGTCTCCTGCCGGCAGAACGTGCTCAATGCCTGCCTGCCGGACATGGCGCTGCCGGCGGCGCTGCTGGGCCTGTTTTCGCGCGCACAGATCGCGGAGGCCGAGCGGCTGCTCGCGCGCGTTGGTCTGGCGGACAAGTGTGACGAGCCGGTCCGCGATCTCTCCGGCGGGCAGAAGCAGCGCGTCGCCATCGCGCGCGCGCTCATGCGCAGGCCCGCGCTGCTGCTGGCGGATGAGCCGGTCGCCTCGCTCGATCCGGTCACTGGCCGGCAGATCCTTGCGCTGCTGCAGGATATTCAGCGCACGGAGGGCGTCGCCATCCTCATGAACAGTCATAATCTCGACCAGAGCCGGGCGGTCTCCACCCGGCTCCTTGGCCTGCACGCCGGGCGGATCGTGCTCGACAGCGCGCCTGCCGCCGTGACGGATGCCGACCTCGCGCGGATCTACGGCGGCGCGGAAAGCGAGGCCGCGCCATGACGCGCGCGCGCGGCAGGCGCTGGGCGCGGGCACTCGGTGTGCTCGCGCTGTTTGTGCTGGCGTTCTGGCTCACGGGGTGCGATCCCGCGGTGTTCTGGGCGCGGCGGGCGCATCTGCGTGACATTGCCGCGCAGCTATTTCCGCCGGACTGGAGCTACCTGTCCGCGATCGTCGCGCCGCTGCTGGCCACGCTGCGCATGTCCGTCACTGGCACGGCGCTGGGCGTGCTGCTGGCGCTCATCCTCGCGCCGCTGTGCGCGGCCAACCTGCCGTGCCCGGCACCGGTGCGCCGCATCCTGCGGTTTCTGGTGCAGGTGCTGCGCTCGTTCCCGGCGCTGATCCTTGCGCTGCTGGCGACATTCCTGTTCGGCCTCGGCACATTTTCCGGCACGGTCGCCATCACGCTTTTTACGCTGGCCGTCATGACGCGCATGACCTATGAGGACATCGAAACGCTGACGCTCGCGCCCTATCGCGCCCTGTGCGCCATGGGTGCGTCCCCGGCGCGGGCCTATGCGCGCGCCGTCGTGCCGGAGATCGCCTCGGGTTACCTGACCAACGCGCTCTACCTGCTCGAGACGAATGTGCGCCACAGTGCCATCCTCGGCTATGTCGGTGCGGGCGGCATTGGCCTGCTGCTCAATGAGAAGATCTCGTGGCGGGAGTATGGCCGCGTCGGTGCGATCCTTGTGTGCCTGTTCGTGACTGTCTGCTGCATCGAGTGGCTCAGCCACGTGCTCGGACGCATCATCCGCGGCGAGCGCAGCATCCCGCGCGGGGCAAAGTGCGCGATCTGGGCGGCGGTGCTCGTGTGCGTCGTCGTCTGCACGGCGGGCATCGAAGCGCCGGATCTGGCGCACACGAGTAAAAGCGTGCTCGCGGCGATGGGCACGGGGCTGCTGCATCCGGACTGGAGCTTTTTCTTCGGCACCGGCAAGGACGGTCTCGGCTGGCTGCTGCTCGAGACGGTCGGCATCGCGCTGGCCGGTACGGGCCTCGGCGCGCTGCTCGCTTTGCCGCTGGCGTTTTTGAGCACGCCGAAGCTGCTGCCGCGCCCGGTCGCGCTGCTGTTTCGGGTGCTGATCGTGGCGATCCGCTCCGTGCCGTTTCTGATCTACGGGCTGATTTTCATCCGTGTCTCCGGCCCGGGCGCGTTCACCGGTGTGCTGACGCTTGCGGTGTGCAGCATCGGCCTGCTCAGCAAGCGCTTCACCGAGGCGATCGAGTCGCTCGATTTTCGCGCTTACGACGCGCTGCGCGCCATGGGCGTCTCTCTGCTGCCGCGCATCCGCTATGCGGTGCTGCCGCAGCTCGGCCCGGCGTTTTCCTCGGCTGTGCTCTATCGGTTCGATGTCAACATCCGCGAGGCGTCCGTGCTCGGCCTTGTCGGTGCCGGCGGCATCGGCGCGCCGCTCATTTTCGCCATGAATCAGTACGCATGGAACGATGTCAGCGCTATCTTCCTCGGCTTTGTTCTGCTCGTCTGGCTTATCGACGTGGGCTCGGCCCGCCTGCGTACCCGGCGCACCGCGGCTGCCGCTCCCGGGAAATGAAGTTCGCGGCGGCCAACTGGTGGTTTGCACTGCGCCCGGCATTTTTTCAAATATTTTCAGTTTTTGTGATGAGAGTCCTGATTATGGGACTCTCTTCCTGCTATGATGGAGAAAACAGGCGGACAGGCGGCTCTGCAGCGCGAAAGGCAGCGGCTGCCGCCGGCTACGCCTGAGCAGCCGGTCAAATGGAAACGCTGTAAAAAATGTACATCATGATGGCTTTTGACTGGCTTACACCGCTGAATTGTGGTAATATTTTGCTGATCCTTGCGGGAAACGGAGAATCACTATGCCAAAGTCACCGAATCAGAAACTGAAGTTACTGTACCTGATGGAGATCCTGCTGCAGCAGACGGACGAGCGCCACCCGATGACCGTGCCGGAGATGATCGCGCAGCTGGCCCAGCGCGGCGTGTCGGCCGAACGCAAGAGTATTTACGGCGATCTGGAGGCGCTGCGCACATTCGGCCTGGACATCGTGCAGACCAAGTCCAAGACGACCGGATACTATGTCGGCACGCGCGCATTCGAAACGCCGGAGCTCAAGCTGCTGGTCGACAGCGTGCAGTCGTCGAAATTCATCACGCACAAAAAGACGCTGGCCCTTATCAAAAAAATCGAAGGTCTTGCCAGCATCTATGATGCGCAGCTCCTGCAGCGGCAGGTCTATGTCCACGGCCGCGTCAAGAGCATGAACGAGAGCGTTTATTATAATGTCGACGAGATCTCCGACGCCATTTCCCGGGATCGGCAGATCCGTTTTCACTACTTTGAATACACCATCTCCAAGCAGCGCCGGTATCGGAAAGAGGGCGCGTTTTACGTCGTCAGCCCGCTGGCGCTGATGTGGGACAATGAAAATTACTATTTGCTGGCGTGGGATGCCAAGGCCGCTCTGCGCAAGCATTACCGCGTGGACAAGATGACGGATATCTCCGCGCTGGAGGTGCCGCGCGAGGGCGCGGCGGATGCGGCGCAGCTCGACCTGTCGGCGTATTCTCAAAAAGTGTTCAGCATGTTCAGCGGGGAAGAGCAGACGGTGCGGCTGCGCTTTGCCAACCATCTGGTCGGTGCGGTGCTCGACCGCTTCGGCAAGGACGTGATCGTGATCGCCGATGGGCCGGAGCATTTCAAGGTCACGCTGAATGTGGTCACGAGCCCCAAGTTTTACGCCTGGCTGTTCGGCTTCGGCACCGAGGTGGAGATCCTCTCGCCGCCGTCGGCCCGGCAGGAGATGCAGCGTATGCTCACCGCCGCCGCGCAGCTGTATGCGGCGGATGCGCAGTCGTGACTTGACAAATCTCACATATGCGTGTATAAATCATCATGTACATTGGGGGGCTGGGTCATTCCCGGCTGAGACGAGTGAATCGAAGCTCGATACCCACAGACCTGATCCGGATAATGCCGGCGTAGGAAACGAAATCTATCATACTTTATCATCGTTTTCTATGGACTGCATTGTTTCGGCAATGCAGTTTTTTCTTTGAGGAGGAACACAACATGGCCCAAAGCAAATCCCATCTGCGCCTGCGTGCGCTGTGCGAGGGCGCGATCTTCATCGCCTTGGCCCAGGTCCTGAGCTATCTCAAGCTTTTCGAGCTCCCGCAGGGCGGGTCTATCACGATCGAGATGCTGCCGATCTTTCTGTACTGCGCCCGCTGGGGCTTCGGCCCCGGTATGCTTGCGAGCTTTGCCTACAGCATTCTGCAGGCGGTGCTCAGCAGCACGTATGCCTGGACGTGGCAGTCGCTCATCGGCGACTATCTGCTCGCGTTCACGGTGCTCGGCTTTGCCGGCGCGTGCTCGAAGCTCAAGGGCGGCTTTTTCATCGGCACGGTCGTCGGCAGCGTGGCGCGCTTTCTCGTGCACTATGTCGTCGGCGCGACGGTCTGGGCCGAGTATATGCCCGAGACCTTCTTCGGCCTGACGATGACGACGCCGTGGTTCTATTCGGCGCTGTATAACGGCAGCTTCATGCTCATCGACATGGTGCTCGTGCTCGTGATCGGCGCACTGCTGTGGAAGCCGCTGAAAAAGTACATCACCGGCGAGGATCTGCGCGGTGCCGCCGCGGCGAAAAAATGAAGGTTGACAGAGAGAATTTTCATAGTGTATAATGTATATCCGGCGTCAGTCGTCTGGCGCCGGATACTTTTTGCCAACTACGGCGGCGCGAGCCGCTGTTGAGTATGATCGAAAGGAGAAAAACACCATGTTCCGTACCTATCAGCCCAAGAAGCTTCAGCGCAAGAAAGAGCACGGCTTCCGCAAGAGAATGGCGACCGCCAACGGCCGCAAGGTGCTGTCCCGCCGCAGAGCGAAGGGCAGAAAGCATCTCAGCTACTGAGTTGCTGCGCGTGAGCAGGCAGACTTCTTCATAATGTTTTTCAGGGCGGGATCTTTCCGCCCTAAAGGCATTTCCGGAGCGTCTGCACAGCAGAGAGGATCGGGGGAGACCTTTGGAATTTACCAGCACGATCAAACAAAACTATGAATTCCGGCGTCTGTACTCGAAGGGCAAAAGCTGCGCCAATGCGTATCTGGTGGTCTACTGCCGGAAAAACCGCGCCGGCCGCAGCCGCATCGGCTACACCGTGTCCAACAAAGTCGGCCATGCCGTCGTGCGCAATCGCATTCGCCGCCGCCTGCGGGAGATCTATCGCCTGCATGAGCGGCAGATCGCGCGCGGGTATGATCTGGTCGTCGTGTCGCGCGTGCGTGCGCGCACAGCGGACTATCACCAGCTGGAGGCAGCGTTCTTATCGGCGTGCGCCCAGCTCGGCCTGCTGACGGAAGGGGATGACGGCGTATGAAGCGGCTGCTCATTGCACTGGTGAAGTTTTACCGCAAGTATATCTCACCGCTCAAACCGCCCTGCTGCCGGTTCATTCCGACCTGCTCGGAATATGCGCTCGAGGCTCTGCAGAAATACGGAGCGCTCAAGGGCTCGTGGCTGGCCATCAAGCGCATATGTCGGTGCCACCCGTTCCATACGGGTGAGCATGAATTTTATGACCCGGTGCCATGACCGGGAAATCCTAAGAATTTAAGAATTGGAGTCGTCTTATGTCCTGGATTACTGCACCCTTTGCCTGGCTGCTCAAAGCACTCTATGAGCTGACCGGCAGCTACGGTTGGGCGGTCATCCTCTTCGGCGTCGTCGTGAACCTGATTTTGCTTCCGTTCATGGCCAAGAGCAAGAAGAGCATGATGCGCACCAGCCGCCTTCAGCCGCGGATCGCAGAGCTTCAGCGCCGGCACGAGGGAAACCAGCAAAAGCTCAATGAAGAGATGGCCAAGCTCTATCGGGAAGAGAAGATCAACCCGATGTCCGGCTGCCTCTGGAGCCTGATCCCGTTCCCGATCCTGATCGCGCTCTACAGCGTTATCCGTCAGCCGCTGACGAAGATGATGAGCCTGAGCGCGGACGCCGTCACGCAGCTGACCGACTGGGTCACGACCAACGCGGGCTATGTCGCACAGACAAAGTCTGCCTATCAGGAGATCCAGATCGCCGACCTGATCCATCAGAACTGGGACGCCGTGACCGGCGCGCTCGGTGATTTCTCTGGAAAACTGCTGGATATCGACTATTCGTTCATCGGCCTGAACATGGGCCAGCAGCCGTCGTTCAAGATCTGGACGTTTGACTGGAGCAACAAAGCCGTCTGGCTTCCGGCTCTGGGCCTGTTCCTGATCCCGATCGTCTCGGCAGTGCTGTCGTGGCTGTCCATGAAGATCAGCACGTCGATGACGCCGCAGCCCGCTGCCAATCAGCAGCAGGCCGCTACGACCAACAAGACCATGATGATCATGATGCCGCTCGTGTCGCTGTGGATCTGCTACACGATGCCGGCCGCTCTGGGCATTTACTGGATTGTTAACAGCATCCTTGGCATCCTGCGTGATGTCAGCCTGACGAAGGTTTTCAACAAGCAGCTCGATAAGCTCGATGCCGAGCGGATCGCGCGCGAAAAAGAGCGCGACGCAGAGCTTGAGCGCAAGCGTCTCGAGACCGAGCGCCTGAAGGCTGCCGGCGAGACCGTCGTCAACCCCAACACCAGCAAGAAGAAGATCCAGGCCAGCCAGAAGCAGAAGGATGACGAGCGCAAGGCCGCAGCGATGCGCGAGGAGCGTGCTGCCCGCCGCGAGCGTCTCGGCGTCGAGCAGGCGGCTGCGCCGGAGTCCCAGGTCGGCAACCGCCGCTATGCGCGCGGCCGTGCCTATGCGCGGGACCATTATGCAGAGGGGCAGGCCGCCGCTTCCGAAGCGGAGCAGACGCCGGCCGCCGAAGCCCCCGAAGGAAAACAGGAGAGTACTGAATGATGTTGAAAACACTGGAAAAGTCCGGCAAGACGGAAGAGGCGGCGATCGCCGCCGCGCTCGAGGAGCTTGGCCTTGACCGGGATGATGTTTCCGTTGAGATCGTGGAGCGCGCCAAGTCTGGTTTCCTCGGCATCGGCGCCAGCCCCGCGGTCGTCCGCGTGCAGTATGAGGCACCGGATGAGGAGCCCGAGACCGTTGCGGAAGCTCCGGCTGCGGCTCCGACCGCACAGGAGCAGCCTGCGGCCGCACCTGCCGCTCCCGCAGCGGCAGCGGACGAGCCGGAGAGCTATGCGCGCATCCGCGCATTTGTCAGCGGCCTGCTCGAGCACATGGGCATCCAGGCGGAGATCGAGATCACCGCGCGTGAAAATGGCGGCGTGAACGTGAACCTGTCCGGCAGCAACATGGGCGCAGTCATTGGCCGCCGCGGCGAGACGCTCGACGCGATCCAGCACCTGACCAATTATGCCGTCAACCGCGGCAGCGATAAGCACATGCACATCAGTGTCGACGCCGAGAGCTACCGCGCCAAGCGCGAGGAGTCGCTTGTGCGTCTGGCGGAGAAAATGGCCGCCAAGGCGATCAAGTACAAGCGCAGCATGGCGCTTGAGCCGATGAATTCCTACGAGCGCCACGTCATCCACACAGCGCTGCAGGATTACGAAGGCGTGACGACGAGTTCGACTGGTACCGAGCCGAACCGCCGCGTTGTGGTCTCCTACGAGAAGCCGCAGCGCCCCAGCAACAAACCGGTCAGCCGTGAGTGGAGCTGACGAGAGACTTAGGAGGAAACGGTATTATGTTCGAACAAGTGAGACAACTGCTCGCCCATCAGTTTGAAGTGGACGAAAACACCATCACCATGGACACGAACATCGCGGACGATCTCGGCGCGGATTCGCTCGACGTCGTGGAGCTGGTCATGTCGATCGAGGATGCGTTCGGCATCACGATCGAGGACGAGAAAGCGGCCGAGCTGACCACCGTCCGTCAGGTCGTGGATTACCTCGAGAAGAACGCTTGAGATCTTACGTAAGAGAAGCAGGCAGCCGGTGCTGCCTGCTTTTTTTATTTCTGGAAATGCAATAGTGATTGACGAATCCGGCCGCAGCGGGTAAAATAAACAATGTATGCCGGAAAGGAGCGCGCGTATGCTGCAATTTCAACCGCAGGAGCACCTGATGCATTCGTATATTGTCGCGTCCCAGTCGGAGCAGGCGCGCGACCGGCTCTCACTCGATCTGGCGGCGGCCATGCTCTGCCGCAGTGACGGCGTGCGTCCGTGCCGGACGTGCCGGGACTGCCGCAAGGTCTATGACGGCGTGCACCCGGACGTGATCTATGTCGCGCCGGATCCGGACGCCAAAGTGCCGACGATCAAGGTCGACCAGATCCGCAGCATCGCGGCCACGGCGTACATTCTGCCGAGCGAGGCGGAAAAGAAGGTCTATGTTCTGCGTCAGGCGGACACGATGAACCTCAGCGCGCAGAATGCGTTTTTGAAGCTGCTGGAGGAGCCGCCGCAGAGCGCGGCGTTCATCCTTGCGGCCGCGAGCCCGGAGCTGCTGCTGCCGACGGTGCGCTCGCGCTGCGCACTGCTGCGCGACCCGACGGAGCAGCTGCAGGAATCGGACGAGATCCGCACCCTGGCGGAGGACTATCTGCGCGCGGTCGCGTCGCAGGATCGGCTGACGCTCCTGCGCTGGTGTCTTGCCCAGGAGGGCATGGATGCGCAGACGCTCTCGGCGTTTCTTCCCGCCGTGCAGCACCGGCTGGTGCACTTGCTGGCGGAGCCGGATGAGACGGTGCTGCCGCAGGCACTGTGCGCGCAGCAGCTGCGGCTCATGGAGACCTGCGAGAATTACCGCCGCGCCAATGTCGGCACGAAGCATATCTTTGGCCTGCTGTCCGTTTCGGGCGTGCAGGCGAAAGTTCAGAAGTGAGGATATCAAATTGACAGAAGTAATCAGTGTGAAATTCAAAAACCGCGGCAAGGTCTATTTCTTTGACCCGCACGGCATTGCCGTGCGCACGGGCGAGAAAGTGGTCGTTGAGACGTCGCGCGGGCTGGAGCTGGCCGAGTGCGTGCAGGGCAACCATGCAGTGCCGGACGAGACGGTCGTGCAGCCGCTGCGCTCACTGGCGCGCATCGCCACGAAGGATGACCTGCGCATCGAGGAGATCAACCACCGCCGCGAAAAAGAGGCGTTTTCCATCTGCAAGCAGAAGATCGCCGAGCACGGCCTGGACATGAAGCTCGTGGATGTGGAGTGCAGCTTTGAGGGCAACAAGACCATGTTTTTCTTCACGTCCGATGGGCGTGTGGATTTCCGCGAGCTGGTCAAGGATCTGGCCTCCGTGTTCCGCAACCGCATCGAGCTGCGCCAGATCGGCGTGCGCGACGAGGCGAAGATGCTCGGCGGCATCGGCATCTGCGGCCGCCCGTACTGCTGCAGTCAGTTTCTGGACGACTTTCAGCCCGTGTCCACGAAGATGGCGAAGGTGCAGTCCATGTCGCTCAACCCGTCGAAGATCTCCGGCGCGTGCGGCCGTCTGATGTGCTGCCTGCGCTATGAGCAGGCGGCGTATGAGGAGCTGGTCAAGGCCGTGCCGAAGGTCGGCGCCTTTGTCGAGACGCCCGCGGGCTATGGGACCGTGTCGTCCGTGAACATCCTACGCAGCAGCCTGAAGGTCAAGCTCGACGGTCAAGGTGAGGACGTTTTCAAAAACTATCAGGCTGACGAGATCGCCGTGATCCCCGGCGGCCGCCCGAAGCCGGGTGAGCCGCTGCCGTCCCTGCTCAAGGACCGGCCGAAGCCGGTGCGCGAAGAGGAGCCGAAAGAGGATCCCTGGGCGCTGCCGCAGCTTTTTGCCGACGAGGTCTACGGCGACAAGAAGCCGGAGCGTGCACGCACGCCAGAATCCGGCGAGAAGAAAAAACGCCCGCGCCGCCGCTCACGCGGCCACGGCGGCAAGAAGCCCGCGGACGCTCAGGCTGCGCCGAAGGCGGCGCAGGAGGGTGCAAAGTCCAAGGGTCAGCCGCGGCAGAAGTCTCAGCCCAACCGCAAATCCGGCGCGCGCAAGCCGGGGGACAAGCCAGCGGGCGAGAACGCCGAGCGCAGCCGCGCCAAGGCGCAGCCGCCCAAGCCGGCCGAGGGCGCGGCTCTGAACGGCGAAAAACGCGCCGACGGCCATCGCCGCCGCCATCGCGGCGGGCGCGGCCGCAACAAGTCCACAACGCCCGGCAATGCAGCGCCCAGCACGCCGGCGGCGGAATAAAAGCCCAAACAGGTGCATACCGATCCGGTATGCACCTGTTTTTTGCGCTGTCTGGTTCAGATCAGCAGTCCGCCGTCCACGCCGAACACCTGTCCGGTCACGAAGCGGGCGCGCTCGCTTGCCAGCAGCGCGATCGCATCGCCCACATCTTCTGCCGTGCCCATGCGGCACAGGGCGGTGCTGTCGGCCAGCTCCGCCTTGTCCTCGGGGCTGAGGTTTGCGATCATGTCCGTGTCGATGCAGCCGGGGGCGACGCAGTTGACGCGGATGCCGGACGGGCCGAGCTCCTTTGCCAGCGCCTTCGTGAACGCGACGACCGCGCCCTTCGTGGCCGAGTAGGCCACCTCGCACGAGGCGCCGTTCGTGCCGAGGATGGAGGCGAGGTTGATGATGTGTCCGGCCTTTTCATGCACCATCGGCGGGATCGCGCAGCGGCAGCAGTTGTACATACCCGTGACGTTCACGTCAAACAGCCGCTGCCAGACGGCCGGGTCGAGATCCGTCAGCAGCCCGTAGACCGCGACGCCGGCGTTGTTCACCAGCAGGTCCACAGGTCCAATTTTCTCGAACATGGCTTCGACAGCCTGTCCGTCGCTCACATCGGCGCAGATGGCCATGCCGCCGGTCTGCGCGGCGACCGCCTCGGCGGCCGCGCGGGATTGAATATAGTTCACGTGTACCGTCCAGCCGTCGCGGGCCAGCGCCAGCGCGGCTGCCTTGCCGATGCCGCGGGACGCTCCGGTCACGAGTGCGATTTTTTTCATGTCAAGATCCTCCCAGAAACGAACATTTGTCAAAACGCTGCGTCTATGTTATTATATACTTGTTTCTTTGAAATTGCTATCCATCCTGTCGATCCCGGAGGAAAAAATATGAGCAGACAGACAACCACACGCCGCCGTCACGGCGTCCGGCGCATGAGCGAGCGCAAACGGCTGACGATCACGGCGATCTCGGCGGTGCTCGCCCTGGTCACGGTCGTGATCTGTGCGCTGACCGGCGTGTTCAATTTTCATAAAGGCAATGAGCGCATCCTGCCGAACCTCGTCGGCCAGACGGAGGAATCAGCCAAGGCGCAGCTTGCGGAGTTGGACGCCGAGCCGAGCATTACCTATGAAAACAGCGACGAGACCAAGGGCATCGTCATCCGGCAGGACGTCAATGAGGGCACGCAGCTCAAGCACCGGCAGACGGTCGCGTTCGTTGTCTCGCTCGGCCCGAAGGAGCAGCCCACGGCGCCGGAGGACACCCCGGTCGCCATTCCGAGCTTCGTCGGCCTGACGCTCGAGCAGGCGCAGGCGACGGCCAAGAGCCTCGGCGTCACCATCGAGGAGAGCGGCACGGTCTATGACGACAACGTGCGCAAGGGCTCCGTTGCACGCCAGAACCCGGTCGGCGGCACGATGGTCAAGCCGGGCACGACGATCCAGGTCTCCATCTCGGCCGGCCAGAAGAAGAAGGAGCACACCGTCACCGTTACGTGCGGCGCGGGCGGCAGCGTCAGCCCGAGCGGCAATCAGAAGGTGGCCGAGGGCGGCAGCGTGTCGTTTACGATCACGCCGAAGGACGGCTACGAGGTCGCAACGCTGGTCATCGACGGCACGACGGTCCTGCCCCTGACGAGCTATTCCTTCATGAACGTGGACAGCAACCACACGCTCTACGTGACGTTCCGCGAAAAGTAAACACGGCACAGAATATGCCCCCGGCGACTGCCGGGGGCGTATATTTTATGCTTTATGCTTCCGGAATGGCGTGGATGCCGACGGTACGGATCGCGCCGTTTTCCGTCTCGATGCAGGCGTACGTGCAGAGCGCTCCAACGCCCGCCGTGCCGGGGTTGACGACGTACAGCCCCTGCATGGTCTCGCTCACGGCACGGTGCGTGTGCCCGAAGAGCACCATATCCGCACCCGCAAAATAGGCGGCGTTGAGCAGGGCGTCGAGCGTATACTTCACGCTGTATCGGTGTCCGTGCGTGAGGAAGAACTTCACGCCATCGAGTGTGAGCTGCAGCACCTCGGGGTTGACCGGTTCGCGGTCGCAGTTGCCGCACACACGATAGAGCGGCAGGTCCGGAAACTCTTTTTCCAGCCGCTGCGTGTCGCGCTCGCAGTCGCCGAGATGAAACACGGCGTCCGGCCGCTGCTGCCGGATGGCACGCACCATGCCGAGCGTACGGCCGTGAGAATCGGAAAAAACAAGGATCTTCGTGGCAAGTCACCTCTGCATTGTTCATAGAATACAATAAAAGCAGGATACCCGGCACGGCCGGGCCATCCGCATTATACGGGACACGGCCTGCAAAGTCAAGCCGCCCGAATGGAGCGTGACCGATATGAAGGACTTGGATGCGCTGAAAAACCAGCTTGCGCGCGACGGACGCCTGCAGCGCCTGCAGGAGATCGCCGACTCAACCGACGGGCAGAAGCTGGCCGGTGCGCTCGATGCGCAGAAGATCGAGCAGGCGGCGCGCGCGGGGGACACCGAGACGCTGCGGCAGATCCTCACGCAGGTGCTCAGCACGGACACCGGGCAGCGTCTGGCCGGAAAAGTAAAGGACGCGATGCAGGATGGATGAGATCGGGGAGAAGCTCGACGCGCTGCTCAATGATCCGAAGCAGTTCGGCAAGATCGCGCAGTTGGCATCCTCGATCCTGGGCGACGGCGGCGGACAGCAAGCGCCGCCGTCCGCACCGGAGCCGGAGCTCGACGTCGATATGGGGCAGCTGCGCCGGATGATGTCGGCGCTGCGCGGCGGCGGGCACGACTCCGCCAACCGCCACCTGCTCGAGGCCATGAAGCCCTATCTGGCTGAGAAGCGCCGGCGCAAGATCGACCGCGCCATGAAGCTCGCGCGGCTTGCGTCGCTTGCCGAGCTCGCCGCCGAGGACTTGGAGGGGGACGACCATGTATAATCGCTATCAGGGCAACAGCGGCCGGGTCGAGCGCGTGCCGGATGCGCCGCAGCCGTCTATCCGTCCGCGCCCGCCCGCGCCGCCTGCCGGAAACAACAAGCCGCCGCCGGGCTTGCCCGGCGGCGGCTTGCAGCAGTTGCTGCAAAAATTTTCGCTCGCAGACCTTGAAAGCGAGGATCTGCTGCTGATCCTGGTGTTATACCTCATGTACCGCGAGAGCGGCGACAAGGAGCTGCTGTTCATCCTCGGCGGGATGCTGTTTCTTTAGTGCGCGGGCACAAACGGCTCGGGCGGCTGTGCGTCGAGAAAATGGCTCAGGATCGCCTGCGCGATGCGCGGGCAGGCCCGCCCGTCGCCATAGGGGTTGACGGCCTTGGCCATCCGGTCATAGGCGGCCGGATCGTCCAGCAGCTCGGCAGCCAGACGGTAGATCTCCTCCGTGTCCGTGCCGGCGAGCTTGACGGTGCCGGCAGTGACGGCCTCCGGCCGCTCCGTCTCGCGCCGGAGCACGAGCACGGGTTTTCCGAGTGCGGGTGCTTCCTCCTGAATGCCGCCGGAATCGGTCATGACCATGTAACTGCGCGCCATGAGCCGGTGCATGTCCACGGCGTCAAGCGGCGCGATGAGCCGGATGTTCGGCACGCCGCCGAGCAGCTCCTCCGCCGTGCTGCGCACGACCGGGCTCAGGTGCACGGGATAGACGATCTCGACATCCGGATAGTTGAGCGCCAGGCGGCGCACGGCGGTGAAGATGTTGCGCATGGGCTGGCCGTAGTTCTCGCGCCGATGGCAGGTCATGGCGATGACCCGGCGCGAAAAATCGACCTGCCGCAGCTCGTCCGAGACGAACTGCTCCCCGCGGACGGTGTAGGCCATGGCGTCGATCACGGTGTTGCCGGTGACGAAAATGTCGCCCTCCACGGCCTCGCGCTCGAGGTTGTGGGCGTTGTTTGCGGTCGGTGCGAAGTGCAGCGTGGCAATGCGGCCGACGAGCGAGCGGTTCATCTCCTCCGGGAAGGGAGACCAGCGGTCGTACGTGCGCAGACCGGCCTCGACATGGCCGACGGGGATCTTGGCGTAAAACGCGGCGAGCGCGCCGGCAAACGTCGTCGTGGTGTCGCCGTGGACAAGCACGATGTCCGGCTGCACCTCACTGAGCACTTCGCGCATCCGCTCAAGTACGCGCGTTGTGATCGCGGTCAGATCCTGCCCCTGCTGCATGATGTTGAGATCGTAGTCGGCACGAATGCCGAAACAGTCCATGACGGAGTCGAGCATTTCCCGGTGCTGCGCCGTAATGCACACGATGCTCTCGATCTCGGGATGCTTTTGCAGCTCCAGCACGAGCGGCGCCATTTTGATCGCTTCCGGCCGCGTGCCGAAAACGGACATGACTTTAATGCGTTTGCTCATCGTTGACCTCCTGTGCAGGTGCTTCGGCGGCAGCGGCGTCGTTTGCCTGTTCGGCTGCTTCGGCTGCTTCGGCCGCTTCCTGCGCCTCCTGCAGCTCCACGTCAATGTGGTGCTTGTGCACGCTCTTGCGGATGAAGGCGCACACGACAAAGCCGATCAGCAGTGCGAGGATGAGCAGCGCGATGCGGATAGATCCCTTTGTCGTGAGCACGACGGCGGCGAGGCCGAGCGTGGCGCTGATGGCATAGAGGATCGCAACGGCCTGCTTCTGGTTCAGACCGAGATCCATGAGCTTGTGGTGAAAATGGCCGCGGTCGGCGCGAAACGGGCTCTGTCCGTGCAGGATGCGGCGGCAGAACGCGAAGAGCGTGTCCGATAGCGGCACGGCCAGCGCGAGCACCGGCACGACAAACGTGACGATCGCGTAGAACTTGAACAATCCGAGCACCGACACCGTTGCCAGCACGTAGCCGAGCAGCAGGGAACCGGTGTCGCCCATGAAAATGCGGGCGGGGTTGAGGTTGTAGGGCATGAAGCCGATGCACGCGCCGGCGAGTGCCGCGACGATGAGCGCCACGTTCGGCTCCGACACGAGCAGCGCCACGACCAGAATGGTCACGCAGCTGATGGTCGACACACCGACGGCCAGACCGTCCAGCCCGTCGATCAGGTTGACGGAGTTCGTGATGCCGACGATCCACAGCACGGTCAGCGGAATGGCGAGCCATCCAAGGACGATGGCCTCCTGGCTGCTGAACACATTCGGGTTCGACACGACGTTGATGACCACGCCGTGCAGCACGGCGATGACGGCGGAGAGGATCTGAATCAGAAACTTCGTCCACGCACGCAGGGAGATGATGTCGTCGATCACGCCGGTGATGACGATGATGATCGACCCGAGCAGAATGCCGCGCACCTCCTGCGTGATGTCCACGAACAGGAGCATCGACACGATGAAGCCCAGAAAGATGGCCAGACCGCCCATGCGGGGGATGGGGTGATCGTGCACGCGCCGGGCCTCGCCCGGTACATCCATGGCGCCGACTTTTTGCGCCAGGATCTTGACGACCGGCGTCAGCGCAAAGCTGACCACGAACGCGATGAGGATCGCAAGCATGACTTTGATCCAGACAGCAGTGTTAAGAAACATGAGAACTGATCTCCAATAATGTAAGTATTATTTGGCGACGAAGCCGACCTTCTTATAGACTTTGCGCAGCGTTTTGTTGGCAATGTAGGACGCCTTTTCCGCGCCGGCCTTGTAGACGCTCTCGAGGTAGGCCTTGTCCTTGAGCAGGCGCTCGCTCTCCTCGCGGATGGGGCGCAGCGTCTCGACGACTGCCTCGCCGACGGCGGGCTTGAACGCGCCGTAGCCCTTGCCGTCAAATTCCGCCTCGATCTCCTCGAAGGTCTTGCCGGTGCAGGCGGAATAGATGCTCATGAGGTTGGACACGCCGGGCTTGTTCGCCAGGTCATAGCGCACGCAGCGCTCGGTGTCGGAGTCCGTGACGGCCTTTTTGAACTTGCGCATGATATCCTCCGGACGGTCGAGCAGGTACACGGTGCCGTTGGGATCCTTGTCGGACTTGGACATTTTGTTTTCCGGCGAGACGAGACTCATGACGCGCGCGCCGATCTTCGGAATGTACGGCTCGGGGATCTTGAACACGTCGCCGTAGATGTTGTTGAAGCGGGTGGCCACGTCGCGGCAGAGCTCGACGTGCTGCTTCTGGTCGCTGCCGACGGGAACGTAGTCCGGCTGATAGAGCAGAATGTCCGCCGCCATCAGGGCGGGGTAGGTGAACAGGCCGCCGTTGATGTTCTCGGCGTTTTTGGCGCTTTTGTCCTTGAACTGCGTCATGCGCGAGAGCTCGCCGAACATGGTGTAGCAGTTGAGCACCCAGCCGAGCTGGGTGTGCGCGGGCACATGGCTCTGGATGAAGAGCGTGTTCTTTTCCGGGTCGAGACCGCAGGCGATGTACTGCGCGAGCTGCTCGATGGTGCGGCGGCGCAGGTCGGCGGGGTTCTGCCGCACGGTGATCGAGTGCAGGTCGGCCATGAAATAATAGCAGTCAAAGATCTCGGCGCGCTCGCTCCAGTTTTTGATCGCGCCCAGATAAGACCCGAGCGTCAGATCACCGGAGGGCTGGATGCCGGAGAGCATCACTTTTTTTGCTGTTTTTTCTTCCATTTTGATTACTTCCTTAACTGTTGTGCTGAAAATTCGTATTTGTTCGAATATTGTACCACAACCTGTGGTGGAATACAACACAGAAAGTTCCTTGACAATCCATGCGATGTAAAATAAGATATAAATAATTATGGTTTATCTATCCGGAGGATACAGAGACTATGAAAGATCAAAAGTGGTTTGAAGACATGGAGCAGCGCATCCCGCACGGCGAGGTGCGCACCCGCTTTGCACCGAGCCCGACGGGCTATATGCACGTCGGCAATCTGCGCACGGCGCTGTATACGTACCTGATCGCGCGGCACGCCGGCGGTAAGTTCATCCTGCGCATTGAGGACACCGATCAGGGACGCTATGTCGAGGGCGCGGTCGATGTCATTTACAGCACCATGCGCGCCTGCGGCCTGACGCATGACGAAGGCCCGGATGTCGGCGGCCCGGTCGGCCCGTATATCCAGACCGAGCGGCGTGGGCTCTATAAAGAATATGCCGAGCTGCTCATCGCGCGCGGCCACGCCTACCGCTGTTTCTGCGATAAGGACGATGCCGCCGAAGAAAATGTTTCCGACGGCGCGGTCATCCACAAATATGACGGCCGCTGCTCGCGCCTGAGCGAGGAAGAGATCGCGGCCAATCTCGCGGCCGGCAAGCCCTATGTCATCCGTCAGAAGATCCCGCGCGAGGGCAAGACCACGTTCCATGATGAGATCTTCGGCGACATCACGGTCGATAACGACACGCTTGACGATCAGGTGCTCATCAAGCGCGACGGTCTGCCGACGTATAACTTTGCCAACGTCATCGACGACCATCTCATGGGCATCACGCACGTTGTGCGCGGGTCGGAGTACCTGTCGTCCACGCCGAAATATAACCTGCTCTATGAGGGCTTCGGCTGGGAGATCCCGAAGTATATCCACTGCTCGCCGGTCATGCGCGACCAGCACAACAAGATGTCCAAGCGCCACGGCGACCCGTCGTATGAGGATCTGATCGCGCAGGGCTACCTGTCGGAGGCTGTGGTCAACTATGTGGCGCTGCTCGGCTGGGCGCCCGGCGGCGAGCGGGAGATCTATTCACTGCCCGAGCTCGTGGAGGCGTTCGACATCAAGGGTATCTCCAAATCTCCGGCCATCTTCGATATCGACAAGCTCAAGTACTTCAACAGTGCGTATATCCGCGCCATGACGCCGGAGCAGTTCGCCGCCGTGGCCGCGCCCTATATCCGCCAGACGGTGAAAAACCCCACCATCGACCCCGCGCAGATCGCGCCGCTGCTGCAGCAGCGCTGCGAGGTGCTCACGGACATTCCGGAGAAGGTGGATTTCTTCGACGCGCTGCCGGAGTATGACATCGCGCTCTATACGAACAAGAAGTCTAAGACCGATCCCGCCGTCTCGCTCGAGATGCTCAAAACGGTGCGCCCGCTGCTCGCCGAGCTCCCGGCGTGGGATGATGAGACGCTGCTTGCGGCCATGAAGGATCTGGCCGAGCGGCTGGAAGTAAAAAACGCGAAGGTGATGTGGCCGGTGCGCATTGCGGTGTCCGGCCGCGCGGTGACGCCCGGCGGCGCGGTGGAGATCTGCCGCATCCTCGGCCGGGACGAGACCCTGCGCCGGATCGACGCCGGCATCGCCAAACTGGAAGGGTGAGCGGCATGAAAAAACGCACGGGCGTGGAGCGGGCGGTCATCGTCATGGCCGTCGTGGTTGTGCTGCTTGCGATCGCGCTGATCGTGGTCAACGCAGCCGGCATCCGCATCCACAAGTCTGCACCGGAGGCCCCGGCCGCGACAAATCTGCCGCAGTTTCCGTTTTCCGACGAGCCGGAGCTGATCCTTGGCAGTGGACAGGCCCCGTCGCGGGATGCCCAGCAGGCAGTTTCCGTCGGCGGCGAGGATAAGACTATGCAGCTCGTGACCGGCTCGTTTGCCCAGCGTGGCGGCCCGGATTTCTCGCTGTATCTGGATACTTCCGTGTTTCTGAGCACGGAAATGGACGGCAAGTGCTGCTTTGCCCGCGCGGATGATGCGAGCATGGACGCCTATCTGGAGATCGGTTATCACCCGGGCGCGGACGCACAGACGCTTGCGGGTACGATTCTCAATGACTACGGCACGATCGCAACGACGGAGTCGCTCGGTCAGGTCAAGCTTGGAGATCTGAATGCCTACGGCGTCAACGGCGCCACGGTGCAAAGGCAGCTCGAGGCATACCTGATCCCGACGGCGTACGGCTGCATTTCGGTCGTGCTCTGCCGGGCGGGAACGGCGCCGGCGGGCTGGTATGAGAGCCTGCTTGCCTCGGCGCAGACGCTGCAGATCGCCGACTGAGAAAAATTGCACATCAAAACCACCCTTTCCGGCAACACTAGTCCGGAAGGGGTGTTTTGCTATGAAGAAAAAAACGCGCGTGCTCATCATTTCCTATACGGCGGCGCTCGTCGCGGCGCTTGCGGTCGGCCTGATCGCCTGCCGCACGGATGCCAACCGCCGCCAGACGGCCATGGATGCCAACTACCGCCACGCTTACGGCGAGGTGCTCAACGCCGTGCAGGAGCTCGACAGCTCGCTGCAAAAGAGCCTGTATGCAACGACGGCGGCCATGGAGTGCACGGTCTGCACGGATATCTACAGCGCTGCGCAGACGGCGGAGATGGCGCTTGGCGTGCTGCCGGTCAATTCGCATGCGCTCGAGCGCATCGCGCGCAACATCGCCCTTGCCGGGGACTACGCGCGCACGCTCTCGCGCAATGCGGCGGAGGGCAGAACGTTCACATCCGAGGAGCTGGAGCATCTGCGCGCCTTTTCCGATGCAACAAAGCAGCTGAGCACACAGCTCGCGGCGCTTGGCCAGTCGCTTTATGACGGCGCGGTCACGACGACGGCGCACGTGCGCAGCACGGAGTCACTGGAAAACCTGGGATCGGAGGCGGATCTGTCCGATACGCTCGAGGCGGAGCTTGCGGCGCTGGCCGATTCGTTTGAGGAGCTGCCGCTCCCGATCGCGGACGGCAGCTATCAGGTGCGCACGGCGGCGGACTATGCCATGCTGGCGGGCCGCGACGAGGTCACGGAGGAGCAGGCGCAGGCTGCGGCCGCGGCCTTTCTGGACCTGGATGCGGCGCGCCTGCAGGCGACCGGCCGCTCGGAGGGCGCCGTACCGTGCTGGAACTTTGACATCGACGACGGGGACGATACGTCCTATATCGCGGTCACGGTCTCCGGCGGGGAAGTGCTGCGCTATTACTCCTCCTGTGCCGGCGGCGAACCGGCGCTTTCGACCGATGAGGCGGCAGAAGCGGCCGCGGCGTTTTTGCGCGCGCGCGGCTATGACGGCATGCGCCTGATCGACACGGAGGACGCGGGGCAGTCACTCATCTGCACGTTCTGCTATGTGCAGGACGGTGTTCTGTGCACGGCGGATCAGCTGCGCGTGCGCGTCCGGCTCGACGACGGGACGGTCTGCGGCTTCTCGTCGGCATCGTATCTGGACACGCACCGGGCGCGCACGCTCCCGGCCGATACGATCGGCGCGGAAGCGGGACGGGCGGCCGTGCCCGGCGCGCTGCAGGTCGTGGACACGCGCACGGCATTTCTCCGGCTCTACGGCGCGCGGGAGACGCTGTGCTATGAGTACCTGTGCGAAACGGACGATGGGCAGCGCTGCGTCATCGCCGTCAATGCCCGCACCGGGCAGCAGGAACGCATCCAGACATCGGACGTGTCCGGCGGGGTGCAGATGCAGTTTTGATGCGCCGCGCAAGAGGGGGAGCGGCAGGCTCTCCCTCTTGACGAAAAAAACCGAACAGTGTATGATAGGGAAAACAAATGCGTATCAAATCTTTACATATTGGAGGCTTCTCATGAGCGTCATTCCCAAGATCACCTGCCGGCGCTGCGGGCGCGAGTATTCCGGCCTGCGCAGCCGCTGTCCATATTGCGGTACGGGACGCAGTAAATCCGCAGAGCGCATACCGCTGCGCACGTCCAGTGAAAATGCGGGCACGCCGGCGGCGGAGCACGCTGCGGTCAATACGAAGTGGCAGATGCTGTTCGGCGGCATTTTGCTCCTCGCGGTCGTGGCTGCCGTCATCGTGCTCATCACCGTGAGCCTGAACGCCAGTCAAAATACCCCGAGCGCTGCCGAGCCGACCCCGCCGGCGACGGTTTCCAGTGCCGCGCCGGTCGCCACGCCGACACCCACACCGGAGCCGACCCCGACTCCGACGCCGACTCCGTCGGTCACGAGCATCACCATCACGTTCCTCGGCAGCAAGCGCACGGAGTTCGCGGCCAAGGTCGGCGATGAGGTGCCGCTGAGCACGACGATCTATCCGGCCGGCGGCGATCAGGCTGTCACGTGGTCGAGTAAGGACGAATCCATTGCCACCGTCAGCGACAAGGGCGTCGTGACCGGCGTGGGCAAAGGCACGACGACGATCACGGCCGAGTGCGGCGGCGTGAAGGCTGACTGCACGGTCTATATCACGGCGAAGTAAAGCGCCCCATGTTCGACGGCTCCGAAAATAATCGGGGCCGTCGAAAAAAGGGGTTGACAAAAGGATGCAGATGCGTTAGAATAACCAACACTGACACGGACGATTAGCTCAGCTGGTATGAGCATCCGCTTGACGTGCGGAGGGTCACAGGTTCGAGTCCTGTATCGTCCACCATAAAAATGCCGCGACAAACGTCGCGGCATTTTTATATTTTCGCAGCATTGAAAGAAAGAAAAAAGGAGACTGGCAGCAGTGCACAGTCTCCAAGGATGTAGTCAGCAAAGTTTGCAAGACAGGGCTGACCGCAGTGGTTTTATTATAGTGGGATTCCGGAATGCTGTCAAGATAAAAATAACAGAAAGAAACATTTCTTCCGAAAACAAGAATCGACAAATTTCGCATATTTCTCTGCAAAAATGAAAATTGATACTTGACAACCGTGTGCGTTATCATTATAATGAAAAAGCTGCATCGGGGTGTAGCGCAGATGGTAGCGCGCATGGTTCGGGACCATGAGGCCGCGAGTTCAAGTCTCGCCACTCCGACCATATCGAGTGGTCATAAGGAATCTTCCTTATGACCACTCGCTTTTTCTGTTCTGATGCGGTTTTGCGTAGGGAGTGGACAGCGGCGTGCTCCTTAAATACCTGGAACTGAAGTAAGAGTTCAGAAACAGGGAGCTTTGGCGCGGGGATACTACCGGTCAGGCCGGAGGATTTTTTTCACATCGATGAAGAGTTGCGGAGCCGCAAGATCGATCGACAGAGTTTTGCGTAGATGCTATAATAAAACGCAGCAAGCAGAATGTGGGGGATAGAACATGGGCGATTTGCAGTTCAATATTTATTTTTGTTGGATGAGCGAAGAAACTTTTTCCGAGCAAATCATGATCTATAAACCCATCAGCACCATTACAAGGTGTTTTACAGAGGCAGCTTTACAGCAATTTGAAATTGCCACTGTCGGCGAATTGATTGATTATTTAAAAGATGATATAGCCATAAAGGAAAGCCTGGGGACGTGGGGACTTGCGCATTTATCTACGGCAACGGTTTACATACAGCATCATGGCTATCTGCTGGGAATGAGGGAAGAGAAAACGATTTCAGAAATTTTTCGTGATCTTGAAACATCAAGGTTGGAATTCGCTTACTTTATTGTCGGCGGCGCATCTATTCACAATGAGACCGGCTATAGATTTACCATTCATCCCGACGAAAAAATTCATGAACATCTGCCGCATGTTCATGTTTCAAAAGCAGGAGTGGAGATACGTTATTCTTTGGAGTCTTTGCTGCCAATGGATTCTCTTGTAAATCCTCACAAACGTGATAACAAAAAGATAATTACGCCGTTTCTGCAACGCAATCAGGAGCGATTACTTGAAATGTGGAGTTATTATACCAAAGGATATACTACACCTGAAATCACTCAGGAGGGGCAACAATTTTACAGTGAGTCCTAGTTTTAATGAAATGATTCATAAACACACTCCGACCATATTGCTGCGGACGTTGCATCGTTCGCAGCGATTTTTTATTCCCCAATCCCTTGCGCAGACGGCGCAAGTTCGGTATGATAGAGCTACCGATATTTTCATTCTGGAGGAGAACGTATGAACATTGCTGTCATCACCGGCGCATCCGCCGGTATCGGCCGGGAGCTCGTCTACGCTGTGGACAAGGACGCGCGCTATGACGAGATCTGGGTCATTGCCCGCAGAAAAGAGCGGCTGGAGGAGCTGCGCGACAAGTGCACGAACCCCATCCGCCCGATCGCGCTCGATCTCTCGGATCTGAGCAGCATCGATGCCTATCAGGCCCAGCTCGAGCAGGAGCAGCCCGAGATCAAGATGCTGGTCAATGCGGCCGGCTGCGGCGTGTTCGGCCCCTTTGCCGAGGCGGACCGCAAGAAGCTGCTCGCCAGCGCGCAGCTCAATTCGCTCGCGCTCACTGGCATGTGCCACGCGAGCCTGCCGTATATGCACGCCGGCAGCAGCATCATCAACATGGGCTCGAACTCTGCCTGGCAGCCGGTGCCGTATCAGGCGGTTTACGGCGCGAGCAAGAGCTATGTCCTGAGCCTGTCGCGCGCGATCGGCCGCGAGCTGCGCCCGCAGGGCATCCATGTCATGTGCGTCTGCCCCGGCTGGATCAAGACCGAGTTCCAGCAGGTCGCGCACCATGACGAATATATCCGCTATGTGGACAAGTGGTATGGCCCAGACGAGGTGGCGGCGCAGGCCATGCAGGATCTCAAGAAGAAAAAGAGCGTCTCCATTCTCGGCCACCCGGTGCGCCGTCAGGTACGCCTGGTCAAGCTCCTGCCGGTGGACACCGTCATGGACATCTGGTGCAAACAGCAGGGCATTGAGTAAACTTCTGCACGCTTTTCAACGAACGGAGGATGTGAGACGTGAAAACGGCCAAAGCGGCAACACTGCTTGCGGTCATTTTGCTGTTTAGTTTTACTGTGTTATTTGGTGGGTGTTCTGCAAATAATGCTGCTGCGGAGACAGAAGCTTCGCAGCAGACACCAGAAGCAACGTCTACGCCGGATGTCACGGTCGAGCTGGATACAAGCGAAGATAAGGGCGCGGGCAAGAGTAATGCAGGCTCAATGAGTGCGGATGAGCAGCAGTATGCAAGCGTTTTGGACTTGTATTATCAGGCACTGTATGCACATCAGGCGGGTACAGCCGATTGGGATTGCGACAAGTATGTGGTGGAGCGCAGTTTGGCAGAATGTATTGTGAATCCATATTGGGCTTGGGAAAATGCAGATGGCCTTTTGAGTCGAATCGGTTATTCTTTCAGAGATTTAAATGGCGATGGAACGAATGAACTGCTCCTCGGCTGGATTGGCGGCGACTTTTGCCCGATGGATGACGGGTATGCATTTGCTGTTTATACAATTAAAAATGGGCAGCCGCTCCTCGCCTTTCAGGGACAGGAACGTGGCCGATTCCTCATCGGAGACGATGGCTATGTGTATCGGAGCGGCTCTAGTGGCGCTGCGTATTCGGAATATGAAAAATATAGATTTCATCCCGAGTGGCAGTACTGTTTAGAGCCTGTCGAGCTTTTCTATTCGCAAATAGATGAGGATAATCACTTCTGGTGGGAACATGTCGTTGGTGCTGAACAAATCATGGGGCTTCAAAGGCTGGAAAGACACGAGGAGTATGTCGTGGATTCGGATTTTGCGATGGAGACGGGGAAGATTTGGACTTCGTCCGGTGTGAACTTGAGACCCAGTAATTTCTTGGTGTATGCGGCCAAGCGTGGATAAATATGTTCGGATTTTGCGCGTGTGAGCTGGGCACGGTTTTTTGACCTGCATCGCTTGACAATCCATCTTCCTTCTGGCATAACACCCTCGTTCGCTGGAGGGCGAGCTGTTCAGAGAAACGGCAGCCGGATAAGGCGCAGACTGAAATGTCTGTTCCTTGTCCGGCTTTTTTCTTTTTCGAGGAGGATGACCATGGATCTGCTCAGGGACAATGTGCGCGCGGTCTACCGCAAATATTTTCTTGCGGCGTTCGGCAGCGCGCTCATCTCGTGTATTTACGGCGTTGTGGACATGGCGATGGTCGGCCATCCTCAAGCCGGGCGCTGCGTTTTTTGTCTCCGTCGCGCGGGGGCTCGTCATCAGCGGCGCACTGATTTTGCTGCTGCCGGAGGTGCTCGGGCCGGCTGCGATCTGGTGGGCCATGCCGGTCACGGAGCTGCTGGTCGCGTGCTATGCCGTGTCGGCCATGCGGCACGCGACGCGAGCGCTACCGTCGTGCTAAAACCGGGCCTGTCTGCATACACTCCTTTTATCGGGGGTGATGTGCATGAAGCGCTGGAAAGTTTATTTGTGCGCGGCGGTATTCCTGCTGCTGACGGCGGTGAAGATGATTGCTCCGGCGGCGGCCGCAGATGCGCGCAAGGTGCTGCTGCCGGCCATCAATGCGGACGATGATTACAAGTCCGTCTTTGCCGAGATCCGCAGCGTGTTTGCGCCCGCGCCGGTACAGACGCAGGACGAACAGCTGCGGCAGTATCTGCCCGCCGTGAACATGTCCGTCTGGTCGACGCCCGCACCGGAGCCGACGCCGACACCCACGCCGGAACCGACCCCGGAGCCGACACCGATGCCGACGCCCGAACCGACGCAGAGCCCGCAGCTGCAGGCGGCCCTCGCCGCGCGCGAGGCGTTTCTCAACGAGCAGGCGGTCTATTCCGGCTATGCAGTGCCGACCAATGTCAGCTACGCGGTCAGCGAGCTGCCGTTTGCGCACACGTCACCGGTAGCGGGCTATACTTCGTCCGGCTTCGGCTACCGGCTGCATCCATTGGAAAACAAGGTGAAATTTCACTATGGCACAGATTTCGCGGCCAATTCCGGCACGGCGGTCTGTGCCTTTGCTGACGGCACGGTGCTTGCCGCCGGGCAGGACGACGGGTACGGCAACTATGTGAAGATCCGTCACGCCGATGGTTACACGACGCTCTACGGCCACTGCAGCAAGCTGCTCGTGCGCGCCGGGGAGACGGTCACGGCGGGGCAGGAGATCGCGCTCGTCGGCGCGACCGGCAAGGCGACCGGGCCGCACCTGCACTTCGAGCTGATGCACGACGGGTATTACTGCAATCCGGAGTTTTACCTCGCCGCCGTATGAAGCGCCGCCGCTTTGCGCTCGATGTGCGCCCGGGCGCGGTCGCGCTGCTTGCCGGGCTGTATTTTCTGCTGCCGCTGCGCTGGTGCGCGCGGCTGGCGCTCGCCGTGGCGGTGCATGAGCTGGGCCATGTTGCGGCGCTGGTGCTGTGCGGCACGGAGATCTACGGCCTGCGCATGGAGGCCTGCGGGCTGGCGCTGCGCTGCGCGCCGCCGGAGGACGCGGTACGCACGGTCGCGGCGGCGCTAGCCGGCCCTGCCGCCGGTGCGGGGCTGTTTTGCATCCTGCGCGGGCTCGGCTGCCCGGAGGGGGCGGATCTGAGCCTGCTGTATTCGTGCGTGAATCTGCTGCCGGTGCTGCCGCTCGACGGCGGCCGCGCGCTGCAGGCGGCGGTCGCGGCGCTGGCGGGCGAGCGTGCGGCAGAGCTGCTGCTGGACGTGCTGGGACTGGTGCTGCCGGTCGCGCTCATGGGACTCGGTGTGGTGCTGTTTGCGCGCGGCATGGGGCTCGCGCTGGGCGTGTTTGGCGCGTGGCTGGCGCTTTTGCAGCCGGGAATGACTTGCCAAGGGGGAAAACATGATGTAAAATACTCCTACTATCATATGTAGGAGTGTAGTATGGATCAGCGATTGGAACGCATCCTGCCGCGCGTGCAGAAGCCCGCGCGCTATACCGGCGGTGAATACCGCCAGATCATCAAGGACAAGGCGGAGGTGGACCTGCGCCTCGCTTTTTGCTTCCCGGATATTTATGAGATCGGCATGTCGAACATCGGCATGCGCATCCTCTATGCCACGATGAACCAGATGCCCGGCGTCTGGTGTGAGCGCGTGTTTGCCCCCTGGGGCGACATGGAGGCCGAAATGCGCCGCGCGGGCATCCCGCTCTACGCGCTCGAGAGCGGCGACCCCGTCAGCGAATTTGACGTTGTGGCGTTCTCGCTCGGCTACGAGATGGCATATCCCGCCGTGCTCAATATGCTCGACCTGGCCGGCATCCCGCTGCGCAGCGCTGACCGGCCGGAGCTGACGCCGCTTGTCATCGCGGGCGGTACGGCCTGCAGCAACCCGGAGCCGATGGCCCCGTTTTTTGACCTCATGATCATCGGCGAGGGGGAAGAGGTCAATAACGAAGTGCTGGCGCTGTTCCGGCAGGCGCAGCAGGCCGGCTGGAGCAAGACGCGGTTTCTCGAAACGGCGGCGAAGATCCAGGGCGTGCTCATTCCGTCGTTCTACGTCCCGCACTGGAACCCGGACGGCACGCTGCACGACCTGACCCCGACGCACGGCGCGCCCGCGCGCGTGACCAAGCGCATCATTCAGGATCTCGACGCCTGTTATTATCCGACGGACCCCATCGTGCCGAGCACGGAGATCGTGCACGACCGTGTGAACGTGGAGCTGTTTCGCGGCTGCATCCGCGGCTGCCGCTTCTGTCAGGCGGGGTATGTCTACCGCCCGGTGCGCCCGCGCAAACCGGAGACGATCATCCGGCAGGGCATCGAATCGCTCAAAAACACCGGCTATCAGGAGGCGACGCTCCTGTCGCTCTCGAGCAGCGACTACCGCCCGCTCGACGAGGTGTGCGACGGGCTGCTGGAATACTGCGAGCCGCGCAGCATGAGCCTCGCGCTGCCGTCGCTGCGCGCGGACAACTTTTCCATGGACATCATGAGCCGCCTGCAGAAGGTGCGCAAGGGCGGCCTGACCTTCGCGCCCGAGGCCGGCACGCAGCGCCTTCGCGACGCCATCAACAAAAACGTGCGCGAGGAGGATCTGCTCCATTCCTGCCAGGTCGCCTTTGAGGGCGGGTGGAACGGCGTGAAGCTCTACTTCATGCTCGGCCTGCCGACGGAGACGGATGAGGACGTGGTCGGTATCGCAGAGCTCGCCAATCAGGTGCTGCACACATGGCGTATGCACGCGACGAACAAGGCCCGCGGCGTGCGCATCACGGTCAGCACATCGTGCTTCGTGCCGAAGCCGCACAGCCCCTTCCAGTGGGAGACGCAGGTGACGATGGACGAGTACAAGCGCAAGGTGCAGCTCCTGCGCGAGAGCATCAGGGCCAAGAGCGTGACCTACAACTGGCACGACCCGGATACCAGCTTCGTCGAGGCCGTGCTCTCGCGCGGCGACCGGCGCATTGCCGACGTCATCGAAGAGGTCTGGCGCCGCGGCGGCAAGCTCGAGGCATGGGGCGACTATTTCTCGTTCGACCGCTGGATGGCGGCCATGGACGCCTGCGGCGTCGACCCGATGTTCTATGCCTGCCGCGAGCGCGGGAAGGATGAGTTCCTGCCGTGGGACATCGTGAATATGGGCGTGCACCGCGCGCATCTGTGGCACGAGCGCGAGCAGGCCTACAAGGCCGAGCTCTCGCCTGACTGCCGCAGGCAGTGCACCGGCTGCGGTGCGCTCGCACTCATGACGGAAGGGGGCAAGTGCGATGCCTGAAAAGCTGAGACTGCGGTTTGAAAAGACCGGCCGTGCGATCTACATCTCGCACCTCGACCTCATGCGCACGATGCAGCGCGTGTTCCTGCGCGCCGACTGCCCGCTGAAATATTCCGAGGGCTTCAATCCCCACGCGCTCATCTCCATCCTGCTGCCGCTGTCCGTCGGCGTTGGGAGCGTGTGCGAGCTGATGGACTTTCAGCTGCGCGAGGAAGTAGACCTTGCCGCGCTGCCAGAGCGGCTCACGGCGGTCATGCCGGAGGGCATCCGCGCGCTCGAGGCGTACCCCGGCGGACGCAAGGTGCGTGAGCTCAAGTGGCTGCGCGTGACCGGGCGGTATGAATATGACAACGCCGCTCCTGCGGACATGGCCGAAAAGCTCCGCGCGTTTTACGCGCGCGACGCCATCGTCATCACCCGCAAGACCAAGCGCGGGGAGGGACAGATGGACATCGTGCCAGCGATCTCGGAGCTGCACGTGCGGCCGGAGGCGCGGTTTGTGACGGTGGAGGCCGTCGTCTCCGCACAGGACCCGACGCTCAACCCTGACCACCTCGTCGCGGCGCTGCATCAGCTCGCGCCCGAGCTGGCCCCGGACTTTGCCGCCTTCACGCGGCAGGAGGTCTATACGGAAGATATGCAAATTTTCCGCTGAAAACACTTGCAAACCCGCGCGGGATGTGCTATTATCTTATGGCTTGTGCGAAACAGTGTTTCGCAAGATAACGACGGTCCGCTGCCGTGACCGGCTCTGTCCACCGGTATGAACGTCTGATAAAGGAAGGATTTCATTATGGATCTCATCAAAACTCTGACCGCGCAGTACATGAAACCCGAACTGCCGGCCATGCGCGTCGGCGACACCGTGCGTGTCACTGTCCGCGTCACCGAGGGCAACCGTGAGCGTACCCAGGCTTTCGAGGGCACCATCATCGCCAAGAAGCACGGCGGCATCAACGAGACGATCACCGTCCGCCGCATCTCCTACGGTGTGGGCTGCGAGAAGGTTTTCCCGGTGCACTCTCCCACGATCGTGTCCGTCGAGACCGTTCGCCGCGGCAAAGTCCGCAGAGCCAAGCTGTACTACCTGCGCGACCGCGTGGGCAAGAGAGCCAAGGTCAAAGAGCTTATCTAAGTGGATACTGCAAAAAAGAGGCTTCGGCCTCTTTTTTGCATTTTCGGGGCGTTTTTGCGATGCCGCCGGAAAAGAATTCACACAATTTTAGTTGCCGAAAATGGGTCTGAGCGTGTATAATATAATTTACGAATTTTTTACACCGAGGTTTTGAAAATGGACAGCAAGAATCCGAGCGGCGCCAAGAGCCGCGCCGAAGTATACGATTGGATCCAGTGCATCATCTTCGCGCTGGTGTTCTGCGTGCTGCTGTTTGTGTTTGCAGTGCGCATGGTCAATGTCGTCGGCCACTCCATGGTGCCGACGCTCGAGCAGAGCGACAAGGTCGTCATCTCCAACCTGTTCTATTATCCGAAGCAGGGGGACGTCGTCGTCCTGCGCAAGCAGACGCTCATGCAAGAACCCATCGTCAAGCGCATTATCGCAACGGAGGGACAGACCGTGGACATCGACTTTGACGACGGCGTGGTCTACGTCGACGGCAAGGCGCTCGACGAGCCGTATGTCAATGAGCCCGTGCACGACCGCGAGAATTTCGAGGGCAAGATCACGGTGCCGGAGGGCTGCGTGTTCGTCATGGGCGACAACCGCAACGCCTCTACCGACAGCCGCGACGCGCGCCTCGGCTGCGTTGATACGCGCTATATCATGGGCCGGGTATACTTCACGCTCTTTCCGGTCAAGAACATCGGAGTTGTAAAATAACATGGCGCAGGATTTTGAAAAGCTGAATATTCAGTGGTTTCCGGGCCACATGACAAAGGCGCAGCGTATGATCGAGGAGCACATGAAGCAGGTCGACGCCGTGTGCGAGATCCTCGATGCGCGCATCCCGATGGCGAGCCGCAACCCGGACATTGACCGTCTCGCGGGCGACAAGCCCCGCATCGTTGTGCTCAACCGCACCGACCTCGCCGACCCGAAGGCGACGGCGCGCTGGCACGCAGCCTTTCAGCGACAGGGCATGACCGTGCTTGAGACCGACAGCCGCAGTGGTAAGGGCGTCAACGGGTTTGCCGGCGCGGTGCGCACGGCGCTGCGCGACAAGATCGAGGCGTACGCTGCCAAGGGGCAGGTCGGCCGTCCGATGCGCGTTATGGTGCTGGGCATCCCGAATGTGGGCAAGTCCACCTTTATCAACAAGGTGGCGCGGCGCAAGGCGGCCGCCGCGGGCGACCGGCCGGGCGTCACGCGCGGCAAGCAGTGGATCACGGTCGATCAGGGCCTTGAGCTGCTGGACACGCCGGGCATCCTCTGGCCGCGGTTCGACAGTCAGGAGGTCGGCGAGCTGCTGGCCATCACCGGCGCGATCAAGGCCGAAGTGCTCGACCGAGAGACGCTCGCGGCCAACTTCATGCTCCGGCTCGCACGGTTTTATCCCGACGCGGTGGAGCAGCGCTACAAGTTCCGCCCCGACCCGGCCTGCAATGGCTTCGAGCTGCTGGAGCAGGCGGCGAAAAAACGCGGCTTTCTCATCTCCGGCGGGGAATATGACCTTGAGCGGATGGCGGGCGTGCTGCTCGATGAATATCGCGGCGGCAAGCTCGGCCGCATCACGCTCGAGATGCCGGAGGCGGAAGCATGACGCAGGTCGATCTGTGGACATTGGAAAACGAGCTGCGCACGCCGGACACCGAGCCGCTGTGCGGCGTGGACGAGGCCGGGCGCGGCCCGCTGGCAGGGCCCGTGTGCGCGGCGGCGGTGATGCTGCCGCCGGGGCTGGAGATCTTGGGCCTGAACGACTCGAAAAAGCTCTCGGAGAAAAAGCGCGAGGCGCTTTATGATACCATTATCGCGCAGGCACTGAGCTACGGCATCGCGTTTGCGACCGTGGAGGAGATCGAGGAGCGCAACATCCTCGGCGCAACGTTTCTGGCCATGAACCGGGCCATCGCGCAGCTGTCCCCACAGCCGACGCTCGCGCTTATCGACGGCAACCGGAACACCGGCATCACCGTGCCGAGCCGATGCATCGTCGGCGGCGACGGCAAGTGTGCCGACATCGCGGCGGCCTCTGTGCTTGCAAAGGTCACACGTGACCGCTATATGCGCCGGATGGCGGAGACTTATCCGCAGTATGGTTTTGAAAAACACAAGGGCTACGGCACGGCAGCACACTATGCGGCCATCCGGGCGTATGGGCCAAGCCCCATCCACCGGCCGTCGTTCCTGAAGAAGATGCACTGATATGGCCGGTGCAGTCAAGGGAACGAAGGGCGCCTGGGGCGAGGACTGTGCGGCGGCGTACCTGCGCCGGCACGGTTACCGCATCCTCGCGCGCAACTACAGCTGCCGCTTTGGCGAGATCGATATCATCGCGGCCGACCGGCACTATGTCGTGTTCGTGGAGGTGAAGCTGCGTGCGTCCGACCGGTTCGTGCGCGCGGGCGCGTATGTCACCCCGGCCAAGCAGGCGCGCATCCGCACGGCGGCGTCGCTCTGGCTGGCGGAGCACGAGACGCAGCTGCAGCCGCGCTTTGACGTGATCGAAATTTACGGCGACGCGGACACCCCGCGCCGCCAATGCAGGATCAATCAGATCGAAAATGCTTTTGAATAACGAGGGATCAGATATGAACTACTACAGCACAAGAGATCATCAGCATGTTGTTTCCGCTGCGCAGGCGATCGTCTGCGGCCTCGCACCGGACGGCGGCCTGTTCGTGCCGGAGGCGCTGCCGGAGGTGTCCGCGCAGCAGCTTCAGGCGCTGTGCGGCATGACCTACCAGCAGCGCGCCGTGACGATCATGCGCCCGTTTCTGAGCGAGTTTACGGACGCCGAACTGGAGCGCTTCACCGCTGCGGCCTACGGCAGCCAGTTTGATGACCCGGCCGTTGCGCCGGTGCACCGGCTCGATGACACCACGGCGTTTCTCGAGCTCTGGCACGGGCCGACGTGCGCGTTCAAGGACATGGCGCTGCAGATCCTGCCGTACCTGCTTACGGCGAGCCTGAAAAAGTGCGGCGAGCAGCGGCAGGTGTGCATCCTCGTCGCCACCTCGGGCGACACCGGCAAGGCGGCCCTGCAGGGCTTTGCCGACGTGCCGGGCACAAAGATTCTCGTGTTCTACCCCTACAGTGGCGTGTCGGAGATCCAGCGTCTGCAGATGGCCACACAGGCAGGCGATAACGTTGCGGTCAGCGCTGTGCGCGGCAACTTTGACGATGCGCAGACCGGCGTCAAGCAGATCTTCGGCGACAAGGCGTTTGCCGCCGAGCTCTCGCAGCGCGGCTGGTTCCTGTCCTCGGCCAACTCCATCAACTGGGGCCGCCTGCTGCCGCAGATCGTCTACTATTTCTCGGCGTACTGCGACGCTGTCACCGGCGGCATGATCGCCATGGGCGACCGGCTCAACTTCGTCGTGCCGACCGGCAACTTCGGCGACATTCTCGCCGGCTGGTATGCAAAGGAAATGGGCCTGCCGGTGGGCAAGCTCATCTGCGCGTCGAATGCGAACAACGTGCTCACGGACTTCATCCGCACAGGTACTTATAATAAGAACCGTCCATTCCACACGACGGCGTCCCCATCGATGGACATCCTCGTGTCGAGCAACCTCGAGCGCCTGCTCTATGCGCTCTGCGGCAGCGACGCGGAGGTCGCAGGCTATATGCAGCAGCTGCGCGAGCAGGGGAGCTACACGGTCTCCGATGCGCTCAAGGCAAAGATTCAAGAGGTGTTCGCCGGCGGCTTCTGCAATGATATCCAGACGCGCGAGAAGATCGGCCATGCCTGGCGCGACCATCGCTACCTGATCGACACGCACACGGCGGTCGCCTATCACGTGCTCGATGATTACCGCCGCGAGACCGGCGACACGACGCCGTCCGTCGTCGTGTCCACGGCAAGCCCCTTCAAGTTCTGCGACCAGGTGCTGCGCGGCATCGGCGGCACGGCCGACGCCTTCGGCCCGGCGTTGATCCGCCGCCTGTCGTGCGAGACGCAGATCGACGCGCCCGCGCCGCTGACCGGCCTGGACGCGCGACCGGTGCGCTTCGGCGGTTGTGTGGACAAGGCGCAGATGCTGTATACGGTGGACGAATTCCTGAAATAATATGTAACGGACGGGGAGACCCGTCCGCCGGGTCAGAACGCCGCGCGGCCCTTCTTGGTGAAGGTGCTGCAGAACGTCTCGTCCTTGCAGGTGCAGGTGCCCTGGGTGTTTTTGACCTGAATGTGGTCTGCGTGGCAGCGCTTGCCGTCCGCATTGTAGGCGCAGTTGCTCACGTCGCACGCAACGTTGTACTCGCAGCAGTCGTTGATATGATCGCTCATGGTTTCTGCCTCCAGATCAGATTCCGGCATCCGCCGGTCAAATCTATTGTGTGCAGCCGGGCGCGGAATATACGGAGGAACGCAAATGACATTGTATGCAATTGGCGACCTGCATCTGTCGCTGGGCGCAGATAAACCCATGGACGTATTTGGCGGGCCGTGGGAAAATTATGTAGAAAAAATCAAACTTGGCTTTTCGTCCCTGCATGACGACGATGTCTGCGTGCTCTGCGGCGATCTTGCCTGGGGCATGACCATGGAGCAGGCGCTGCCGGACTTTCAGTTTATCGAGGCGTTGCCGGGGAAAAAGATCCTGCTCAAGGGCAACCACGACTTCTGGTGGAGCACCGCGAAAAAGGCTTACAGCTTTTTTGCGGCGCACGATATGCACACCATGGATATCCTCAATAATAACTGCTATTTCTACGGCGATTATGCCATCTGCGGCACGCGCGGCTGGTTTTATGAGGAGGCCAGGGGCGAGGCGCACGACCGGAAGATCATGCTGCGCGAGGTCGGCAGGCTCGAGACGTCGCTCAAAGCGGCGGGGGATAAGACGAAGCTCGTCTTTCTGCACTACCCGCCGAAGTATCTCGGTTATGAATGCCCGGAGATCCTGGACCTGCTCGATGCCTATCACGTGCCGCTGTGCTGCTATGGACACATCCACAGCCGCGGCTGCCGCAGCGCCTTTCAGGGCATGTATCACGACACGGAGTTCCGGCTGCTGTCGGCGGATTATATTTCGTTTTGCCCGCGCAGGATCCTTCCGTGAAACAGGTGTTGATTTTAGAGGATGAATCTGTTATAGTATTTAGGCATGTTCTTTTCATGACAAATTTCACGTAAACAATGCACCCGGCGATAAATGATTAGAGGAGGAAACCCAATGAACATCCAGAACATCGAAAAGAAAGAAAAAAACATGGCGACCTTTGAAGTGAAGGTTCCGGCCGATGTCTTTGACAATGCGGTCAACGAAGTATATAAAAAGAATAAGAGCCATCTCTACGTGGCCGGTTTCCGCAAGGGCAAGGCCCCGCGCGCCGTCATCGAGGGTATGTACGGCAAGGAAGTGTTCTACCCCGACGCCATCGAGGCGCTGGCGGAGGATGCGTTCGAGGCAGGCCGTGCCGACTGCGGCTTTGAGTGCGTCGGCGCGCCGAGCCTGATCGACCAGAAAGTCACCGAGGACAAAGAGCTGATCTACACCTTTGAGGTCGGCATGTATCCGGAAGTGCAGCTCGGCCAGTACAAGGGCCTCGAGGTCCCGCAGAACCACGAAGCGTTTGACGAGAGCAAGGTCGACGAAGAGATGCACAATGTCCAGAAGCGCAACGCCCGCCTGCTCGATGTTGAGCGCGAGGCGAAGATGGGCGACCATGTCACGATCGACTTCGCCGGCTTCATCGATGGCGAGCAGTTTGACGGCGGCACGGCCGAGGATTATGACCTTGAGCTCGGCTCTAACACGTTCGTGCCCGGCTTTGAGGAGCAGATTGTTGGCATGAAGGCCGGCGACGAGCGCGATGTCGTCGTCACCTTCCCCGAGAACTACGTTGAGGCGCTGGCCGGCAAGGAGGCCACCTTCAAAGTCACCGTCAAGAGCGTCAAGGAGCCCGAGCTTCCGGAACTGGACGACGAGCTGGCCAAGGACATCTCCGACTACGAGACCATTGCGGAGTACCGCGACCATGTCCGTGAGGATCTGGAGAAAGAGTTTACCGAGCAGCAGGAGTCTGATTATGCGACCCGCCTCATGAAGGCCGCCGTCGACAACATGACCGTCGAGATCCCCGAGCCCATGATCCTGGCCAAGCTCGACGAGCAGCTGCGCAACTACATCTCCACCATGGGCATCAGCCCTGAGCTCACCCGTGAGCAGGTGCTCGCCTCCATGGGCCTGGACGAGAAGACCTTCCAGGAGATCATGCGTCCGCAGGCCGTGTTTGAGCTGCAGACCGATCTGCTGCTCGACGCGATCGTCAAGGCCGAGAACATCGAGCTCGACGAGGGTGAACTCGACGAGACCTACAACAAGATGGCCGAAGAGTATAAGATGGACGTCGACAAGATCAAGCAGTATGTCGACGAGAAGATCATCGTTCTCGATATGAAGCGCCGCAAGGCCGCCCAGCTCATCCGCGACACCGCGGTGGACAAGGAGCCCGAGGCGAAGGAAGAAGCCGCTGAGACCAAGGAAGAGGCAGCCGAGTAATTCCCCGAAAGCTGTTTGGATTCCGGGCAGAACGGTTATGCTCTCTTGGATAAGCGAAACATCGAAAGGAGCGTACCATGAGTTTAGTACCGTACGTTGTCGAGCAGACCTCCCGCGGGGAGCGCTCGTACGACATTTTTTCCCGCCTGCTCAATGACCGCATCATCATGCTGTCCGAGGAGGTCAATGATACAACCGCCAGCCTGATCGTGGCGCAGCTGCTGTATCTCGAAGCACAGGATCCCGATAAGGACATCCAGTTTTATATCAACAGCCCCGGCGGCAGCGTGACCGCAGGCCTCGCCATCTATGACACCATGCAGTACATTAAGGCGGATGTTTCCACCATTTGTGTCGGTTTGGCTGCATCGATGGGCGCGTTCCTGCTCTCGTCCGGCACCAAGGGCAAGCGTCTGGCCCTGCCGAATTCGGAGATCATGATCCATCAGCCCTCCGGCGGCAGCCAGGGCCAGTGCACGGATATTCAGATCCAGGCACGGCAGATCCTGCGCATCAAGGATCGCCTCAATCACATCCTCGCAGAGAACACCGGCAAGCCGGTCGAGACCATCGCCGAGGATTGCGAGCGCGATAACTTCATGACCGCGGAGGAAGCACAGGCTTACGGTCTGGTGGACAAGGTCATTTATAAGCGATAATCTGTCAGGGGAGGGAACCGCCGTTCCCTCCCTGTTTCAAATGTAGAAAATGTGAGGTTTTTATGGCCAGAAATGACGAGAAAAAGAGCGTGCGCTGCTCTTTTTGCGGCAAACCGCAGTCGCTGGTGAACCGGCTCGTTGCCGGCAACGGCGTCTATATCTGTGATGAGTGCGTGCGCCTGTGCATGAGCATCATCGACGAGGGCTATCAGCCCGAGAGCGTCTCCACGGCGCAGGTCACGCTCCGGCGCGACCAGCTGCCGAAGCCGGCCGAGATGCGCGCCACGCTCGACGACTATATCATCGGCCAGGACCGTGCCAAGGTGGTGCTGTCCGTGGCGGTGTACAACCACTATAAGCGCATCCTGCGCGGCGATCAGGATAACGATGTCGAGCTGCAAAAGAGCAATGTCCTGCTCATCGGCCCGACTGGCAGCGGCAAGACGCTCTTTGCCCAGACCCTGGCCAAGATGCTCGATGTGCCGTTTGCCATCGCGGACGCGACTACGCTCACCGAGGCCGGCTATGTCGGCGAGGATGTAGAGAACATCCTGCTCAAGCTCCTGCAGGCGGCGGACTTTGACGTCGAGCGCGCACAGCGTGGCATCATTTACATCGACGAGATCGACAAGATCGCCCGCAAGAGCGAGAACACGTCCATCACGCGCGACGTCTCCGGCGAGGGCGTGCAGCAGGCGCTGCTCAAGCTGCTCGAGGGCACGGTCGCAAACGTCCCGCCGCAGGGCGGACGCAAGCACCCGCAGCAGGAGTTCATCCAGGTGGACACGACGAACATCCTCTTCATCTGCGGCGGCGCGTTCGACGGTGTGGACAAGATCATCGAGCGCCGCATGGACAAGAAGTCCATGGGCTTCGGCGCCGAGATCCAGAGCGCCAAGGAGCGCGACCTGACCGAGATCATGAAAAACGTGCAGCAGCACGACCTGCTGAAGTTCGGCATCATCCCGGAGCTGATCGGCCGCATGCCGGTCATCACGGCGCTGGCCAGTCTGAGCCGCGAGGACATGGTGCGTATCCTCAAAGAGCCCAAAAACGCCCTGACCAAGCAGTATCAGGCGCTGATGCAGTTTGATAACGTCGAACTGGAATTTGAAGACGAAGCGTTGGGTAAAATTGCGGATAAGGCGATCGCAATGGAGATCGGCGCCCGCGGCCTGCGCAGCGTCATGGAAGGCGTCATGACGGACCTGATGTACTCCGTTCCGTCGGACCCGACGATCGCCAAGATCACCATCACCGCGGCGAGCGTGGACGGCACTGAGCCGCCGCGCATCGAGCGCCGGGAGCAGTGAGCCATTGCCTTCTGCCCCCAAGACCCCTGAGCGAAAGAGGAATCTGAATGGATAACACAACGACTATGGATCATGCGGAATTCACCGCCCGGCGCAGCCTGCCCATGATGGCACTGCGCGGCCTGACCGTGTTTCCGGGCATGATGCTGACCTTCGAGGTCGAGCGCAGCATGTCCATCGCGGCGCTGAACATGGCCATGAGCGACGATCAGATCATCTACCTGGTCCCGCAGAAAGACATTGCGACCGACATTCCCACCCCGGACGATGTGTACGGCGTGGGCACGGTCTGCCGCATCAAGCAGATGATGAAGCAGCCCGGCACCAAGACCATCCGCGTCATGGCCGAGGGCATCGAGCGCGGCCGGACGCTGGCCGTGCGCACGGACATGCCCTGCTTTGTGGCCGAGGTCGAGCCGATGCCGGATGTGGAAGAGCGGAAAACGGCGCGCACCGAGGCGCTCATCCGTCACTGCTGCAATTTGTTTGATGCCTATGTTACCGCGTCCGGCAACATGGCGCCGGAGTCGGTCATCAGCGTGCTCGGCAGCACGAACGCGGCGTTCGTGTCGAATTTTATCTCCCAGCACGTGTTCCTGCGTCCGGAAGAGAAGCAGGAGCTGCTGGAGGAGACGCGCCCGAGCCGGAGACTGTCCAAGCTCTCGAAAATGCTGCTGCACGAGACGAGCGTGCTCGGCCTGCAGCATCAGCTCGAGGAGGCGGCACAGGACCGGCTGAATCAGACGCAGCAGGAGTATCTGCTGCGCGAGCAGATGAAGATCATTCAGGCGGAGCTCGGCGAGTCCGACGATCCGGACTCCGAGAGCGCGGACTACCGTGAGAAGATCCTCGCCCTGCACCTGCCGGCCGACTCCGAGCAGCGCCTGCTCAAAGAGGTCGACCGGCTCAAAAAGCAGCCGTTCGGCTCATCGGAGGCGGCTGTCATCCGCAATTATCTGGACATCTGCCTCGAGCTGCCGTGGAACACGCGCACGAAGGAAACGCTCGACGTGCGCGCCGCGCGCGAGGTGCTGGACAAAGAGCACTTCGGCCTCGAAAAGGTCAAGGACCGCATCACGGAGTATCTGGCCGTGCGCCAGCTCGCGCCCGATGTCAAGGGCGGCGTGCTGTGCCTTGTCGGCCCTCCGGGCACCGGCAAGACGAGCATTGCCATGAGCATTGCCCACGCCACGAACCGCAAGCTCGCGCGTATCTCTCTCGGCGGCGTGCACGACGAGGCGGAGATCCGCGGCCACCGCAAGACGTATGTCGGCGCCATGCCCGGCCGCATCATCAACGGCCTGACCATCGCCGGTAGCATGAACCCCGTCATGGTGCTCGACGAGATCGATAAGCTCGGCAGCGATTACCGCGGCGACCCGTCGTCGGCGCTGCTGGAGGTGCTCGACGCAGAGCAGAACGACCACTTCCGCGATAACTTCATGGAGATCCCGGTCGACTTGTCGGATGTGTTTTTCATCCTGACGGCCAACACGCTTGACACCATCCCGCGCCCGCTGCTCGATCGCATGGAGGTCATCCAGCTCTCGAGCTATACCGACGAGGAAAAGCTCCAGATCGCAAAGCAGCATCTGCTGCCCAAGCAGCGCAAAAAGCACGGGCTCAAGCCGTCGCAGCTGCGCGTGAGCGACGATGCCATCCGCGAGATCATCACGCTCTATACGCGTGAATCCGGCGTGCGCGTGCTCGAGCGCGAGCTGGCCGCCGTCTGCCGCAAGACGGCCAAGCGCATCGCGCTCGGTGAGTGCAAGAGCGTGCAGCTGCGCGCAGGCAGCGTGGCCAACTATCTCGGACCCGCGCGCTTTGAGCCGGAGCACGTCTATGCGCAGGATGAGGTCGGCCTCGTGCGCGGCCTTGCCTGGACATCCGTCGGCGGGGAAGTGCTCGATGTTGAAGCCGCCGTGCTCGACGGCACCGGAAAGCTGGAGCTGACCGGCAACCTCGGCGACGTCATGAAGGAGTCGGCGCAGGCCGCCGTCACCTATATCCGCAGCCGCGCGCAGATGCTCGGCATCGACCCGGAGTTTTATAAGAAGAAGGATATCCACATCCACTTCCCGGAGGGCGCAATCCCGAAGGACGGCCCGTCGGCCGGCATCACGATCTGCATCGCGGTCATCTCCGCGCTCACGAATACGCCGGTCCGCCGCGACCTCGCCATGACGGGCGAGATCACGCTGCGCGGCCGCATCCTGCCGATCGGCGGCCTGAAGGAAAAGACCATGGCCGCCATGCGCATCGGCATTACGACGGTCATCATCCCGCGTGAGAACGAAAAGGATCTCGAGGAGATCGACCCGACCGTGCGCAGTGCGCTCAAGTTCGTCACGACCGACCACGTGGACAAGATCCTGGATGTCGCGTTCGGCCGCCGGTTTGCCGCGGCCGTCAAGGCGGCGCACAAGGATGCGCCCGGCGACGCGGCGAACGTGAACCTGCGCCAGTGAGGAGACTGCCATGGCGACACTGAACCTGAATAAGGCGGAGTTTCTCAAGTCCGCCGTCAACCCGTCCGGCTTTCTCGCGGCCGACCTGCCGTGCATCGTCTTTGCCGGCAAGTCGAACGTCGGCAAGTCCTCGGTCATCAACCGGCTGCTCAACCGCAGGAATTTTGCCCGCGTCGGCTCGCAGCCCGGCAAGACCGTCCATGTGAACTATTTTTGCATCGACGGCCGGGCATACTTCGTCGACCTGCCGGGCTATGGCTACGCCAGCGTCGCCAAGACGGAGCGCGCACGCTGGGGCAAGCTCATGGAGGACTTCTTCGCAGACACCGCGCGTATCACGCTCGGCGTCATGATCGTCGACGCCCGCCACAAGCCCACGGCCGACGATGAGACGATGGCTGCGTGGTTTCATTCCACCGGCTGTCCGATGGTCGTCGTGGCCAACAAGTGCGACAAGCTCAAAAAGTCGGAGATCGAGCCGAACCTTGCGCGCATCCGGGCCACGCTTTTGCTGCCGGACGATGCGGTGCTCCTGCCGTTTTCGGCGGAGAAGGGCACCGGCCGCGAGGCGCTGCTCGGCGAGATCTTTCGCGCCATTGGATGAACCAAAGTGCAGAGCGTGCATTCGCGCGCTCTGCACTTGTTTTTTCGGCGGGGACTTGATATAATGCAAATTTGTAGGAATGGGAGGTGCGCGCGTGAACACCCTGCAATCGATCTGGAACGGGCTCGACTGGTCATATCTGCTGAATATCGTGCTGTCGGTCGTTCCGTCGCTGCTGTGCATCACATTTCATGAGGTGTCGCACGGCTATGTCGCCTATCGCCTCGGCGATACGACGGCAAAGGACGCCGGCCGGCTCACGCTCAACCCTCTGAAGCACATCGACCCGATGGGCCTGCTGATGATGGTCGTGTTCAAATTCGGCTGGGCAAAGCCCGTGCCGGTGAACATGATGCGCTTTCGCAGCCCCAAGCGCGGCATGGCGCTCACGGCGCTGGCGGGGCCGGTGTCGAACGTGCTGCTCGCACTGGTGTTTCTGTTTTTGTACGGCCTGCTGTACCGGGCGCTGTATTCGGTGCAGTTTCTGCTGGAAATGATCTGGCTGACGGCATATATCAGTCTGGCGCTGGCCATTTTCAATATCATCCCGGTCTCACCGCTCGACGGGTCCAAGGTGCTCTTTGCGCTGCTGCCCGACGCGGCGTATGCCAAGCTCATGCGCTATGAGCGCTATGGCATGATCCTGCTGCTCGTGCTGGTCGCCACCGGCGTGCTCGGCAAGCCGCTCACCACGGTGACGGAGGCCGCGTTTGACAAACTCTTTGTATTTGCGGAGTGGGGCTATGAACTTATCGGCATCTTCGGCTAAGCCGGCCGATCCAACTTATTTTCTCGAGGGCGTCATCCACGACAAGAGCGAGATGGCGGATTTTGAGGGCCCGCTGAGCCTGATCCTGCTGCTCTTGTCGAAGAACAAGATCGAGATCCGGGACATCAAAATTTCGGAGATCCTCGATCAGTATCTGGAATACCTCAACGCCATGGAAAAGCTCGATCTCGAGATCGCAAGCGAGTTCGTGCAGATGGCGTCCTATCTGCTCTATATCAAGACCCGTATGCTCCTCACGGAGGAGAAGGAGGTCACAGAGCTTGAGCAGCTCATCGCATCGCTCGAGCAGCTCAAGTGCAAGGACACCTATGCGGCTGTGAAGTCCGTCACGCCGATGCTCGACGCTGCGGCCCAGACCGGCCTGCACTATCTCTCGCGCCCGCCGGAGCCGCTGCCGAAGTCAGCGGGGGAATACCGCTACCGCATCGAGCAGGCAGACCTTCTGCGCGCGTTGCTGTCGGTGTTCACGCGCGGCGGCGCGGCGGCGACGGATGCGCTGCAGATGGCGGCGCCGAAGCGCATCGTCTACAGCGTGCGCGACAAATGCCGCACGCTCATTGACCAGCTGCGCGAGCGGGGGAGCATGCCGCTCAGCACGCTCTACAGCCAGTGCACCAGCCGCAGCGAGATTGTGGCGACGTTTTTGTCCGTGCTGGAGCTGTGCAGCCTCGGCCATCTGATGCTTTCCGAGCAAAACGGCGAATATGTGGCAAGCTTCACCGGCGGCGTCACGGACGATATTCTGGAATCCATTATAGAGTGAGAAATTTTTATGGAACACGAGGAATTACTTTCGGTCATTGAGGCCATTTTATTTGCAGCGGGCGATCCCGTGCCGGCGTCGCGCATCGCGCTCGTCACCGGCGAGGAGACGCAGACGATCGTCTCGGCCGCCAGGGAGCTCGCCGCGGCCTATGAGGAAAACCGCTGCGGTATGCGCCTGGTGCAGATGAACGATCTGCTGCAGCTGTGCTCCGCGCCGGAGTATGCGGAGTATATCCGCCGCGCGCTCGAGCAGCGCAAGCCGCCCAAGCTCTCGCAGCCGGCGCTGGAGGTGCTGGCGATCGTGGCGTATTTCCAGCCCGTCACGCGCGCGTACATCGACCAGGTGCGCGGCGTGGACAGTGCCTACACGGTCACGACGCTGCTCGAGCGCGGGCTCATCGAGGCCTGCGGCAAGCTCGACGCGCCCGGCCGCCCGTCGCTGTACCGCACGAGCGCGCTGTTTCTGCGCACCATGGGTATGCAGTCGCTCGATGAGCTGCCCGTGCTGCCGGATCTGTCGTCCGACGAGGGCGCGGAAAAGCTCGAACAGGCCATCTCGGAGCTGCGCGGCCGCGGCGAGCAGATGGAGCTGACGGACACGGAGGAAAAACCGACAGGGGAGTGATGCCGATTGACGGCCCTGTGGATCATACTGGCGGTCGCGCTGGTGCTGACGGTGCTGAATCTGCTGCCGGACGGCGTGGATGTAGCCTACGCGGACGATGTGTTTTCGCTCGCTGCGCGCATCGGCCCGTTCCGGCTCCGGCTCCTGCCGAAACCGCCGGACCAGAAGCCAAAGAAGAAAAAGCCCCCAAAACCGAAGAAGGAAAAGCCGAAAAAGCGATCCGCCCCGCCGGATATCCGGACGATCCTGACCCTTGCAAAGCTCGGCCTGCAGGCGCTGGATCTCTTCCGGCAGCGGCTGCGTGTGCAGCTGCTGCGGCTGGTGTTTGTCTCCGGCGCGTCGGATCCGTACGACACGGCGCTGGCGTTCGGCTATGTCAACGCCGCGCTCGGCGCGCTCATGCCGCTGGCGGAGCGGGCGCTGCGTATCGATGAGCGGGACATTCAGACCGGTGTGGATTTTCAGGCCGAGCGGCCGCGCATCGACGCGCGCATCGTCTGCACGATCCGTATCGGACAGATCGTCATCATCGCGCTGGCGTTCGGCGCAGGATTCCTGAAACAGAAAATGCACGCGAAACAGGCCCGTGCCGCACGCGCAAAGACCGCGCCGGCCACGCAGGAAAGGAAGGTCAGCAATGGATAATGAAATCAGTGCAGTCATGACTGCGACCATGAGCAAGATCAAGGAAATGGTGGACACGAACACTGTCGTCGGCGAACCGATCACGACGCCGGACGACATCACGCTCATTCCGCTGTCCCGCGTCAGCTTCGCCTTTGCCAGCGGCGGGTCGGAGTTTCCGATGAAGGAGAACAAAAACGGTGTCGGCTGCGGCAGCGGCGCAGGCGTCAAGGTCGAGCCGATGGGCTTTCTGATCGTCAAGGACGGCAATGTGCGCATGCTCAACGTCATGCCGCCGGCATCGAACACGTTTGACCGCCTGATCGACATGACCCCGCAGGTGATCGACCGCATCGACCAGTTTATCGACCAGCGCAAGGCCGACAAAGCATAAACCGCACCGAAAGCGCCCATAATAAGCACCGCCCGAAACTTGGAAAGGGTGGTGCTTGTTTTGAAACGGACGTTTTTTGGCCTTGCCTGCGTGCTGGCCATTTCTTTGCTTTTCACACCGCGCGCACATGCCGCCGGGACGGACAATGCGGCCAGGGCCGCCATTGTCGTGCATCCCGAGACCGGCGCCGTGCTCTATGAAAAGAACGCGGACGAGCGGCTCGGCATTGCCAGCACGACGAAGATCATGACCGCGCTCGTTGTGCTCGAACACTGCGCGCTCGACGAACCGGTCGAGATCCTGCCGGAATACACGGCGGTCGAGGGCTCGTCGATGTATCTGCGCGCCGGCGAGACGTACACGGTTGAGGAGCTGCTCTACGGCCTGATGCTCGTGTCCGGCAACGATGCCGCCATCGCGCTCGCATGTCACACGGCAGGCTCTGTGGCGGCGTTTGCGGGCATGATGAACGACAAGGCGCGCGCGCTCGGCATGACCAGCAGCGCGTTTCAAAACCCCAACGGCCTTGACGCTGAGGGGCACTATTCCACGGCGCGCGACATGGCGAAGCTCGCCTGTGCGGCTCTGGAAAATGAGACATTCCGCGCGATCGTGTCCACAAAGAGCACGACCGTGGACGGGCAGACGCTCGTGAACCACAACCGCCTGCTGCGCAGCTATGACGGTGCGGTCGGCGTCAAGACCGGGTACACCAAGACCGCGGGCCGGACGCTCGTGTCCTGCGCGCAGCGCGGCACGACGCAGTTCGTGTGCGTGACGCTCTCGGATCCGGACGACTGGAACGACCACACGCACCTGCTCGACTGGGCGTTTGAAAACTACGAGTACCGCTGCGTTGCCGGCGACACGCCGGTATACGCCGTGCCGGTGCTCTCCGCCACGGTGGAGCTCTGCGCAGCGGCGCCGGAGCGGCCTGCCTATCTGCTCGTGCACCCGGATGACCCGGTGTCGCTGAAGGCGGAGCTGCCGCGCTTCACGTTTGCGCCGGTGGAGCAGGGCGTGCAGGCGGGCATACTGACGGCGACCGGGCCGGATGGGCAAAGCGTCACGGTGCCGCTGCGCTATGCAGAACCCGCGGCGCTCGACCCAGACGTGAAGATCACGCCGCTCGCGCGGCTCGGCCGGCTGTGGACGCACGCCTGCCGTTACTTTTCTTCCTACTACTATCCTGTATCCTGAGGTGATGACCATGCAGCAGCGGCTGCAAAAGTGCATTTCCGAGGCGGGCGTCGCCTCCCGCCGCACGGCGGAGGCGATGATCTCCGCCGGCCGCGTGACCGTCAACGGCCGAACCGCACAGCTTGGCGCGCAGGCAGACCCGGAGACTGACGTCATCTGCATCGACGGCCGGCCGCTGCCGCCGCGCGCCCCGAAGCGGTACATAATGCTGAATAAACCGCGCGGCTATGTCACGACGATGCACGACGAGCGCGGGCGCAAAACGGTGGCGGATCTTGTGGCTTCGGCAGGGGAGCGGCTGTATCCGGTCGGGCGGCTGGATCTCGATTCCGAGGGCCTGCTCATTCTGACGAATGACGGGGAGATCGCAAACTGTCTCATGCACCCGTCACACGAGATCCCCAAAACGTATGAGGTGGACGTAGAGGGCGGCGACCTCGCAGCCGCGGCAGAGACCATGCATGCCGTCACGGAGCTGGAGGGCTATCGTGTCCGCCCGGCAGAAGTGACGGTGCTCGCGCCAGGCCGGCTGTCCGTCACAATCCATGAAGGGCGCAACCGGCAGGTGCGCCGCCTGTGTGCGCTCGCGGGGCTGCGTGTACGGCGGCTCGTGCGCGTGGCAGAGGGGCAGCTGCGGCTCGGCACGCTCGCGCCGCGTCAGTGGCGGCCGCTGACGGAGCAGGAGATCACGTACCTGAAATCTCACCTTTGAGACAAAAATTTTTATGCAAGTTTTTCTCCTGGAAATTGCAAAAACAACTTGCAAAGTGGTGCAAATTTGCTTAAAATAAAAAAATGTGCCGCAGCTTGGCGGTAAAAATGCGTATTTACAGGGTGAACATATGAAAATGGATATATTGTCTGCTTTGGAGCATAAATTTCCCTCCTTTTCCAAGGGCCAGCGCACCATCGCGCAGTTTATTCTGAAAAACTATGACAAGGCGGCCTTTATGACGGCTGCGCGCCTCGGAGAAGTGACCGGCGTGAGCGAGTCGACCGTCGTGCGTTTCGCGGCCGATCTCGGCTATCGCGGCTACCCTGGCATGAAAAAAGCGCTGCAGGAGATTGTGCGCAACTGCCTGACCTCGGTCGAACGCATCGAGGCGGCCGAGAGCACCATGGACGGGCACGACGTGCTCAAGGCGGTGCTGCGCGCGGATATCAACAATCTGCAGGCCACGCTCGACGAGGTCGATCAGGACAACTTTGACCAGGCAGTCGATATGATCCTCTCGGCAAAGCACATTTACATTATCGGCATGCGCACGTCCACGACGCTGGCGGATTTTCTCGGCATCTATCTCAAGCTGCTGCTGGATAATGTCACGGTCGTCAAGGAGATCGCCGCGCGCGAGGTGTACGAACAGATGCTGCGCATCGGCGAGGGCGACCTCATCATCGGCATCAGCTACCCGCGCTATTCCAAGCGCACGATCAGCGCCATGAAGTTTGCGCGCGATCACGGCGCGCGCTGCCTCGGCATGACGGACAGCAAGGTCTCGCCGCTCAACGAGATCTCCGACGTGTGCCTGTATGCCAAGAGCGAGATGGTGTCCTTCCTTGACTCGCTCGTCGCACCCATGAGCCTGATCAATGCGCTCATCATGGCCGTCAGCGCGCGTGATCGGGAGCGCACGTTTGAGACGTTCCGCGAGCTGGAGACCGTCTGGAAAGAATACGAGGTGTATGGGACTGTTGAAAGCTGATGTAGTCGTGATCGGCGGCGGTGCGGCCGGGTCCATGTGCGCGCTCACGGCGGCGCAGCGCGGGCTTCATGTTGTGCTGCTCGAGCCGAACAAAATGCTCGGCAAGAAGCTGCGCATCACCGGCAAAGGCCGCTGCAACGTAACGAACCACTGCGATGTGAAAACCATCCTTGCCAACATTCCGGGCGACGGGCGCTTTCTCTACAGCGCGCTCAACCGCCTCGGCCCGCAGGACACGATGGCGCTGTTTGAATCGCTTGGCGTGCCGCTCAAGACCGAGCGCGGCAACCGCGTGTTCCCGGTCTCCGACCGGTCGCACGACGTTGCCAACGCCCTTGAGCGCGCCTATGCGCACGCGGGCGGGCGGGTCGTGCACGCTGCGGCAACGGATATCCTGACGCAGGACGGCGCCGTCTCCGCCGTTGTGACCACGGAGGGCGCGATCGACTGCGATGCCGCCGTCATCTGCACGGGCGGCCTGTCCTATCCGCTCACCGGTTCGACCGGCGACGGCTACCGGTTTGCGCAGCGGCTGGGCCATACGGTCACGCCCACGCGCGCCTCGCTCGTGCCGCTGGAATCCGATGATCCCTGGTGCGCCGAGATGCAGGGCTTCTCCCTGCGCAACGTGACGCTCACGGTCTACGATGAGCAGAACAAGGCCGTTTACTCCGACCTGGGCGAGATGCTCTTCACGCACTTTGGCGTGTCGGGCCCGCTGGTGCTGTCGGCGAGCGCGCATATGCGCGACTTTTCGCGGCACAAATACCGCCTGTCCATTGATCTGAAGCCGGCGCTGGACGAAAAGAAGCTCGACGCGCGCATCCTGCGCGATTTTCAGAAATACGCCAACCGCGACTTTAAGAATGCGCTCTATGACCTCGCAGGCCATGCCATGATCCCGGTGCTCGTGCGCCTGTCCGGCATCCCGGAGGATACGAAGGTCAACGTTATCACGCGCGAGCAGCGGCAGCGGCTCGTGGAGTTGTTCAAGCATTTTCCGGTGTCGGTCATCGGCACGCGGCCCATCGATGAGGCCATTATTACATCCGGCGGCGTGTCGCTCAAGGAGGTCAACCCGCGCACCATGGGCTCCAAGCTCGTGCCCGGGCTGTATTTTGCCGGCGAGGTGCTCGATCTGGACGCCTATACCGGCGGCTTCAACCTGCAGATCGCATGGAGCACCGGCTATGTGGCCGGAAATGCGGTCTGCACATAACGCACGAAAGGAAATGAACATTTTGGATACACACATTACCGTTGCCATCGACGGCCCGTCCGGCGCCGGAAAGAGCACGATCGCCCGCGCGGCCGCGCGCCGCTTCGGCCTCATCTATGTGGACACCGGCGCGATCTACCGCACGGTCGGCCTCGCCTGTGAGCGGGCCGGCGCGGACTGTTCGGGCACCGCCGCCGTGCAGGTGCTGCTGCCGGAGCTGAAGATCGAGCTTGCCTATGACGCCGCAGGCGAGCAGCGGATGCTGCTCAACGGCGAGGACGTCTCGGACACGATCCGCCTGCCGGAGGTGTCGCTGCTTGCCTCGCGTGTGTCGGCGCTGCCAGTCGTGCGCGCGTTTTTGCTGGATATGCAGCGCGATCTCGCGCGCACGCACAGTGCCGTCATGGACGGGCGCGATATCGGCACGGTCGTCCTGCCGGACGCCGGGCTGAAGATCTTCCTGTCCGCCTCGGCGGAGTGCCGCGCGCAGCGCCGCTACCGCCAGCTGCAGGAGAAGGGCATTGAGGAGCCTTATGCCGACGTGCTGCGCGAGCTCGAGCAGCGCGATTATGACGATACGCACCGCGCCGTCGCGCCGCTCAAGGCAGCGCCGGACGCCGTGCACATCGACACGAGCGACCTGACGCTCGATGAGAGCATCGACGCCGTGTGCGCGGCTATCCGCACACGCTTCGGAGTGGAGGGAAAGGCGTGAAGAAACTCATGGTTGCCAAGTCGGCCGGCTTCTGCTTCGGTGTCAGCCGGTCGGTGAAGATGGCCGAGGAAATGCTTGCTGCCGAGCAAAACTGCTACAGCCTCGGCGAGCTTATCCATAATGACGATGTGGTGCAGCACCTGCGGTCCGAGGGCCTCACGGTCGTGGACGGCCCGGAGCAGATCCCACAGGGCGCGTCCGTCATCATCCGCTCCCACGGTGTCAGCCGCGCGGAGTTTGAGGCCGTGCAGCACACGGGCGCGACGGTGTATGACGCGACGTGCCCGAAGGTCAAGCGCATCCATGAGATCGTAGCTGAGGCTTCCGCCGAGGGGCGGCAGCCGGTCATCATCGGTGCAGCCGGCCACCCCGAGGTGCGGGCGATCTGCGGCTGGTGCGTTTCTCCGGTCGTGGTCAATGACGCTGCGGAGCTCGCCGCGCGTATTGCCGACGGCACCATTGACTGTGCAAAACCGCTGACTGTCGTCATCCAGACGACCCAAACGCAAGAGAAACTGCTGGAATGTCAGAAAATCATAAAAAAACAGTGTACAAACGCAAAATTGTTTGATACAATATGTGGTGCTACGTTTACACGTCAGACAGAGGCTGCGCAGATGGCCAGCGCCTGCGACGCAATGGTCGTCGTCGGCGGCAGCCACAGCGCCAACAGCCGCCATCTCTACGAGATCTGCCGCAGCGCGTGTGCAAACGTGCAATTTATTGAAAACGCAGCGCAGCTTGATACAAGCGCGTTCGTACATGCGGATACGGTCGGCCTGACAGCCGGGGCCTCCGTGCCTGCATGGATCATTAAGGAGGTAAAACAAAAGATGAGTGACGAGATCCTGACTCAAGAAAATCCCACGGAGACTGAAAATTTTGATGAAATGCTGGAGGCATCTCTCAAGCCTATATATAATGGAGAAAAGGTAACCGGTACGGTCGTGGCCATTTCTGGCACCGAGATCAGTGTCGATATCGGCACCAAGTATTCCGGCTTCATCCCGACCAGCGAGTTCACCGACGACGGCATCAAGGTCGAAGACGTTCTGCACGTCGGCGACACCATTGAGGCGAGCGTTGTGCGCGTCAACGACGTGGAAGGCACTGCGATGCTCTCCAAGAAGCGTCTCGACGCCGTGAAGAACTGGGCCGCCATCGAAGAGGCACAGGAGAGCGGCGAGATCGTCGAGGGCAAAGTCACCGAGGACAACAAGGGCGGCATCGTTGTGTCCGTCAAGGGCATCCGCGTGTTCGTGCCCGCTTCCCAGTCCGGCCTGCCGAAGGACGCTGCCATGTCCGAGCTCGTCGGCCAGACCGTGCGCCTGAAGATCACCGAGGTCAACCGCGGCCGCAAGCGCGTCGTCGGTTCCATCCGTGCCGTCGCCCAGAAGGAGCGCCGCGAGCGCGCCGAGAAGATCTGGAGCGAGATCGAGGTCGGCAAGCACTATCACGGTGTTGTCAAGTCCCTGACGTCCTACGGTGCGTTCGTCGATATCGGCGGCATTGACGGTATGGTGCACGTCTCCGAGCTGAGCTGGAGCCGCATCAAGCAGCCGTCCGACGTGCTGTCCGTCGGCGACGAGGTCGATGTTTACGTCATCAGCTTCGATCCGGAGAACCACAAGATCTCCCTCGGCTACAAAGATCCTAACGGCAACCCCTGGAACAAGTTCATGTCCACCTTCCAGGTCGGCGATGTGGCGAAGGTCACCATCGTCAAGCTCATGCCTTTCGGCGCGTTCGCCGAGGTGCTGCCCGGTGTGGACGGCCTGATCCACATCTCCCAGATCGCCAACCGCCGCATCGGCAAGCCCGATGAGGTCCTGACCGTCGGCGACATTGTCGATGCGAAGATCACCGCGATCGACGAGGAGAAGCACAAGATCTCCCTGTCCATCCGCGCGCTGACCGCTCCCGAGCCGGCCCCGGTGCGCGAGCGCTCGGCGAAGAAGCCGCATGCTCCGGAAGCTGACGCTCTGGTCTACGAAGTGTCCGCCACCGGCGAGGCCACCGGCAACATCCCCGAGATCGACGACGACGAGATCGACGAGTAATTTCCGTCCTGAAACATCCCTGCACGAACCGTGCAGGGATGTTTTTTTGCTGCCCGCACCTTGCGCCGGTCCGCATTTCTGATTATAATGAAGCTATAGAATTTTGGATCATTGCACGATATTCGAGAAAGGAGCGATCCCATGGCACTTTACGGAAAGATCAAAGCGAAGCTCATCGGCAAACCGTTTTGCACGATGGTCGTTCTGGCGGCCGGTTCTTCCAAGCGGATGGGCCGCGATAAGCTGATGATGGAGGTCGGCGGCGTGCCGGTGCTCGTGCGCTCGCTGCAGGCGATGCAAAACTGCGCCGCCGTGGATGAGCTCATCGTCGTCACGCGCACGTCCCGCCTCGAGGAGATCGCGGCGCTGCGCGACCGGTACGGCCTGACGAAGATGACCAAGGTCGTCGTCGGCGGCATGACGCGCGCCGAGTCCTCGCTTGCCGGCGTGCTGGCGGCGAGCAATAGGGCCACGCTCATCGGCATCCACGACGCGGCGCGCCCGCTTGTGACGGATGATATCATCACGGAGACCATTCAGGCGGCGAAAAAGAGCCGCGCGGCCGCGCCCGGCATCCCGGTGCGCGACACGGTCAAGCGCACGGCCGGCGGCGTTATCACTGGCACGCCCGAGCGCGCGTCGCTCACCGCCATTCAGACGCCGCAGGTGTTCCAGGCGGATCTGATCAAGGCCGCGCTCACGAACGCCATGCGCAAGCACCTGGCCATCACCGATGACTGCTCGGCCGTGGAGCAGCTGCGTGTCAAGCCGGTCGTGACGCAGGGTTCGGACGAAAACCTCAAGATCACGACGCCGATCGATATCGAGCTCGCGGAGTCTATACTCAGGAGGCGCGGCGGGGCATGATGCGCATTGGTCACGGTTATGATGTACACCGGCTCGTCACGGGCCGCAAGCTCATCCTCGGCGGTGTGGACATCCCGCACGAGACCGGCCTGCTCGGCCACTCGGACGCGGACGTGCTGACGCATGCCGTCATGGATGCGCTGCTCGGCGCGGCGGCCATGGGGGATATCGGCCACCTTTTCCCGGACAATGACCCGGCTTATGCCGGCGCGGACAGTCTGGCGCTGCTGCGCGAGGTAACGGCGCGCCTGCACGCAGCCGGATACACGGTCGGCAATCTGGACTGCACCGTGCTCGCTCAGGCGCCGAAGCTCGCGCCGCACATCGCGCAGATGCGCCGCAATCTGGCGCAGTGCATGGACGTGGACGTGGACCGCGTCAGCGTCAAGGCGACGACCGAGGAGGGCCTCGGCTTCACCGGCACGCGCGAGGGCATCGCCGCGCACGCGGTCGTCCTGATCGAACGGATTTCGTAAACGCCTGCGCCGCTCCCGCATAGAATGAGGCATAACGATGTGGGAGGGAGCTCATAATGCAGCGCTACTGTCTGATCATGTGCAGGTCACTGACCTATGCACAGCGGTCATCGCAGGTGCTCGAGCGCGCGGGCATTACCGCCACTGTGCTCAAAGCGCCGCAAAGCGTTTCAAAGACCGGATGCACGTATTGCGTCAAACTTTATGAATCCCGTCTGGTTCGTGCGCTGGCGCTCCTGGATCGCGCAGCGATCCGGCGGGGTAAGGTGTATCGCCTGCTGGAAGATGGCACTTACCAGGAGGTGACGGTATGATCTATCTGGACTCGGCGGCGACGAGCCTGCTCAAGCCGCCGTCGGTGGCGCGTGCGACGGCCATGGCCGTGCGCACGATGGCAAGTCCCGGCCGCGGCGGCCACAGCGCCGCCATGCGTGCGGCCGATACGGTGTTTGCCTGCAGAGAAGCAGCGGCGGAGCTGTTTCATGTTCCGGAGCCGGAGCGTGTCGTGTTCACCATGAATGCGACGCACGCACTCAACATTGCGATCCACTCGCTCGTATCGCCCGGTGATCCGGTCGTGATCACCGGCTACGAGCACAACTCCGTCACGCGCCCGCTCCATGCGCTGGGCGCGCAGGTGCGCGTGGCGGAAAGTCCGCTCTTCGACCCCGAGGCAGCGGTCAGCGCCTTCCGGCGCGCGCTGCCGGGTGCGAAGGCGGCCTTGTGCACGATGGTGTCGAATGTGTTCGGCTATCTGCTGCCGGTGCGGGAGATTGCGGAACTTTGCGCCGCCGCGGGCGTCCCACTGATCGTGGATGCCTCGCAGGCGGCCGGCTGTGTGGCGTTTGACGCGGCGGCGCTCGGCGCGGCGTTTGTGGCCATGCCGGGGCATAAGGGCCTGCTTGGCCCGCAGGGCACGGGCATCCTGCTGTGCTTTGCGCAGCCGAAGCCCCTGCTGTGCGGCGGCACCGGCTCGCAGAGCGTGCTGCAGGATATGCCCGAGGAGCTGCCCGACCGGCTCGAGGCCGGAACGCACAACGTTCCAGGCATCGCGGGGCTGCTCGCCGGAATCCGCTATTTATCGGCGCAGGGCGTCGAGCATATCGAGCGGCGGGAGCGGTGGCTCGCGCAGCGCCTGATGGCGCAGCTGCGCGCGCAGCCCCGGCTGGAGGTGTTTGCGTCGCCGGATCCGGCGTGCCAGACGGCGGTGCTGTCCGTCCGCTGCCGGGATATGGACAGCGAACTGCTGGCGCAGAAGCTTGCGCGCTACGGCATCGCCGTGCGTGCGGGGCTGCACTGCGCGCCGGTCGCGCACCGCACGGCCGGAACGCTGGAGAGCGGCACGGTGCGCCTGAGCCTGTCGCCCTTCAACACGGACGCGGAGATCGCGCGCACGGCGCGCGTGTTCCGCGAGATCCTGCGCGCGGGATGACGCAGATTATGTATTGAAATCCGCCAGTTTGTAGGGTATAATATTATAATTCATAAGATTGGCGTTTTGCACCTGCAAAACGGAAACGAACAGCCGAGGAAATGCTTATGGCACAACTTGCAGCCTTCTGGGCAAAGCTGACGATGCTGGTGTCCACGATCCGGTTTTCGGACATCGTGGATATCCTGATCGTCGCTTATCTGATTTACAATGTCATCATGCTCATCCGCAAGACGAATTCCTATCGCCTTGCACAGGGCGTTCTGCTGATTCTGATCGCGCTGTGGCTGTCGGGTGTGCTGAAGCTGACGATGTTCAACCGCATCCTGCAAAAGACGGTCGAGCTCGGCCTGATCGCGCTCGTCATCATCTTTCAGCCGGAGCTGCGCCGCCTGCTCGAGCGCATGGGCAGCAAGGCGCTCCCGCGCTTTGGCGCAAAGCCGCTTGAGACGCTGGGCATGGACAATGTCATTTCGCAGACCATTGCCGCCTGCACGCAGCTGTCGGCGACCAAGACCGGCGCGCTCATCGTTTTTGAGCGCAGCGTGACGCTCGATGAGCAGATGCGCAGCGGCACCATCATCAATTCGGACGTGACGGCGGAGCTGCTCAAGAATATTTTCTATCCCAAGGCGCCGCTGCATGACGGCGCGGTCGTGATCCGGGATGGCCGCATCGCGGCGGCCGGCTGTGTCCTGCCGCTGACGAGCAACACGAACCTCAGCCCGGATCTCGGCACGCGCCACCGCGCGGGCATCGGCATGAGCGAGCACTCGGACGCCGTGATCGTGATCGTATCCGAGGAGACCGGCGGTATTTCCATCGCCGTGGATGGTATGCTCAAGCGCCGCCTGTCCCCGGACACGTTTGAGGCGATCCTCCGCAGCGAACTGGTGCCGGCGGAAGAGCAGCAGCGCAGACGCTGGGACATCATTGTCGATTTCGTAAAGAAACTCAATCCGCTTCGTCGGGAGAAACAACATGACAAAAAAGACGACGATCAACAAAATAGTCAGCAGTAAGGCTTTCTGGATCATCATTTCGCTGCTGGCCTCGTTCCTGCTGTGGACGTATATCATGTCCACGGAGGAGACGACGATCGAGATGACGTTTTCCAATGTCAAGGTCGTGTATCAGGGCGCAGATGATCTGCGCGCTACGCGCGGCCTGATCGTCACGGGCGCCGACGCGGACACGGTTTCCGTGCGCCTGAAAGGCACGCGGCGCGTGCTCGGCAACCTCAGCTCGGCGGACCTGTCGGCGGTCATCGACGTGTCCGGCATCTCGCAGGCGCGCGAAATGCAGGTGAGCTATTCGCTGCAGTATCCGACCAATGTCGATAAGAGCAGCATCACCGTCTTGAGCAAGTCGCCGGAGACGATCAGCTTCTCCGTCGTGCAGGAGGCCAACAAGACGCTCGAAGTGAAGGGCGTGTTCACCGGCAGCGTTAAGGATGGCTACACGGCCGAACCGATCCAGGTAGATCCGTCGTCCATCACGCTCTACGGCCCGCAGGAGGAGCTCGACGCGGTGGACAGCATCTGCGTCTATGTCACGCGCACGGATCTGGACAAGTCCATTGCGCCGACCAACTGCCCATATGTCCTGCTGGACAAGGACGGCAACAAGCTCACCCCCAAAGAGATCACCGGCAATTATGACACGGTCAGCGTGTCCATGCCGGTGCTGATGAACAAGGACCTGCCGCTGACGGTCTCACTGGTCGGCGGCGCCGGGGCGACGGAGGACAACTGTGTCATCGAGATCGAGCCGAAGAGCATCCAGGTCGCGGGCGATACGACGGTGCTGCAGACGCTCAACCAGCTCGTTGTGGCGACTGTCGATCTGTCGAGTTTTGCCACATCTTACGAGACGACGGTCACGATCCCGCTTGACAACAATCTGCGTAATCTCAGCGGCGTCACGGAGGCAACGGTCCGCATCTCCGTCCGCGGACTGGAAACCGAGAAGATCACGGCGACGAATATCACAACGACCGGCACGAACCGGCACGTGGAGATCGCAACGGCATCTCTGGTCGTGACCGTGCGCGCGCCGGCGGAGACGATCTCGCAGATCACGGCGGACAACATACGTGTTGTCGCCGATCTGACAAATTACAAGGCCACGAGCGGTACGGTCGCCGTGCCGGCCAAGGTCTATGTGGACGGCTTCTCCGACGCCGGTGCGATCGGGGAATACGTTGTGAATGTGCATTTTACGGGAGGATGATACCATGACGCAGGATGCAGTGGTAACAAAGCTGGTCAGCCGCCATGTGGCGGAGGTGGAAGTGGAGCGCGGCACGGCGTGCGGCGGCACATGCGAGTCGTGCGAGGCGTGCGTGTTCCAGAACCGCATCCGTGCAGAGGCGGTCAATAAGGTCTCAGCGCTGCCGGGGCAGAAGGTCGTCATTGAGAGCAAGACGTCGGACGTGCTCGGCGCGGCGGCGCTGCTGTATCTGGTGCCGTTTGTGCTGCTGTTTCTGGGCTATGCCATCGGCAATGCGCTCGGCTGGGCCGAGGGCGGCTGTGTTTTGATCGGCTTTGGCTTTTTTGCGCTCGGCGTGGCGTTCAATGTTATCTACCAGCGTAAGAAGAAAGCCAGCCCCATTACTTTTGAGATCATTCAGATCCGGGAATCCTAAGATAAGAAGGGTAAGCCAATGATAAGAAGTATGACCGGCTACGGCGGCGCAAAGGGCGTCGTTGAGGGCCTGAACGTCACGGTGGAGCTCAAGAGCGTCAACAACCGCTATCTGGACATCGCCGTGCGCATGCCGCGCAATTTCCTCTTCGCGGAGGACGCGGTCAAATCCACCATCCAGCAGCACGTCAGCCGCGGCAAGCTGGATGTGTTCGTCACGATCGATTCCTCGCAGGCGGCTGATACCGTCCTGCGTGTGAACGAGCCGCTGCTGCGCGCCTATATCGACACGCTCAATACGCTCGCCGTGCGCTACGACCTGAAAAATGACATGTCGCTCATGTCGCTCATGCGCTTTCCGGACATCCTGTCCGTGGAGAAGGCGGAGGCGGATCAGGATAAGATCCGCGCCGGTCTGGTCGCGCTGACGCAGCAGGCGCTCGCTGACTATGACCAGATGCGCGAGCGCGAGGGCGCGAAGCTCCGCGCCGACGTGGAGGAAAAGCTCGCGCGTATCGAGTCGCTGGTGACAAACGTGGAGGCGGCCGCCCCCGAGACGGCTGCGGCCTACGAGGCGCGTCTGCGCCAGAAGCTCGAGGCGGTGCTCGCCGCGGCCGATATTGACGAGTCGCGCATCATTGCCGAGGCTGCGATCTATGCCGACCACGTTGCCGTCGATGAGGAGACGGTGCGCCTGCGCAGCCACATCGCGCAGCTGCGCCAGATGCTGGAGTCCGGCTCTCCGGTCGGCCGCAAGGCGGACTTCCTCATTCAGGAGTTCAACCGCGAGGCGAACACCATCGGCTCCAAGTGCCAGAACGCGGACATCGCAAAGGTGGTCGTCGACCTCAAGTCCGAGATTGAGAAGATCCGCGAGCAGATCCAGAACATCGAGTAAGGAGCAGTGGACTTGAAACTCATCAACATCGGATACGGAAACTATGTCTCCGCGGAGCGGCTGCTGGCTGTCGTCAGTCCGGATTCCGCCCCCATCAAGCGCATCGTGCAGGACAGCCGCGAGATCGGTATGCTCATCGATGCGACCTATGGACGAAAGACGCAGGCCGTCCTCATCATGGATACCGGCCACGCGGTGCTTTCGGCACTGCCGCCGGATGCGGTACAGGGCCGTGTCCAGGCCTCAGATCAGGAAACCGGAGGAGATGCAACATGAACCGCCAGACAGGAAAACTGATTTTGATCTCCGGGCCGTCCGGCACCGGAAAGAGCACGGTCATTGCCCGACTGATGCGCCTGCGGGATGACGTGTGCTTTTCCGTTTCGGCCACGACGCGCGCTCCGCGTCCCGGCGAGGTGGACGGCAAGGACTATTTTTTCGTCACGCGCACGGCGTTTGACGCCATGGTCGCGGGGGACGAGCTGCTGGAGCACGCCGAATACGTCGGCAACTGCTACGGCACGCCGAAGAGCTATGTTGAGCGGCGCTGCGCCGAGGGCATGCATGTCCTGCTGGACATTGACGTGCAGGGCGTGCACCAGATCTCCGAGAACCGGCCGGACGCGATCCGCGTATTCATGATGCCGCCGTCTCTTGCGGAGCTGGAGCGCCGGCTGCGCGGCCGGCACACGGACGACGAGCAGAAGATCTGCGAGCGTCTGGCGCAGGCACGCCGCGAGTGCGCGCTGGCGTATACATATGATTACATCGTTATCAATGACGATCCCGACGTCGCGGCCAAGGAGCTCGACGCCATCATCACGGCAGAGTGCTGCCGCTATCCCGATCGGAAAAACTATTTTACAGAGGTGCTTGAAAAATGATGCTTTATCCTCCCATGAGCGAGCTGGCCGCCAAGGCCGGCAGCCGTTATCTGCTGGTGAATCTGGTCGCGCGCCGCGCGCGCAACATCGCCGCCGCTGCGCAGGCCGCGGGCGAGCCACTGGATACCAAACCGGTTTCCATGGCGATCGACGAGGTGTATGACGGCCGCCTTCAGGTCGTGCACAAGGAATAATCGCTTTCAGGCGGGCAGTACCCGCCTGATTTTTTCGGAGAGGGGGGCGCGCAGATGCTGCAGATCCCGGTCGCAAAGGTCGCCGTTCTGGCTGCAACGTTTGCGTTCGACCGACCGTATACGTATAAGATCCCGCAGCCGCTGACGGATACGCTTCGCCCCGGCTGCCGCGTCATGGTGCCGTTTTCGCGCGGGAACCGCCCATGTGAGGGTATGGTGCTTGCGCTGGACAAGGCGGAGGATGACCCGAAGCTCAAGCCCATCACGCGCCAGCTCGACCCCGAGCCCATCCTCTCACCGGAACTGATCCGTCTGGCCGTCTGGATGCATGACCGCTTTTTCTGCACGATCTATGACGCGCTGCACGCGATCCTGCCGGCCGGCGTCTGGTATCGGGTCAGCACGGTCTACTGCGCGGCGCCGGAGCTGGATGAGGCCGCGGCGTTGGCCCAGTGCGGGAGATCCAAGCAGCGGCGGCTTGCACTCGAGACCGTGCTGGAGCACGGCGGCCGCTGCCCGCTCGACGAGCTGCAGGCGGCGTTTGGCGACAAAGACCCGGCAAGCGCGCTGCACTGGCTCGTGGAGCAGAAATTTCTGACCGTGGAGGGCACGCAAAAGCGCGTCGTGCGCGACAAGCAGCTGGAGTATGCCAGCCTCGCCGTCCCGCTGGAAGAGGCGCAGGAGGAGATCCGCCGCCGCCGGCGTGCGCCGCATCAGGTCGCCATTTTGGAGCTGCTGTGCACGATCGGCCGCGCGTCGGCCGGTGAAGTGTGCCAGTTTACCGGCGCGCCGAGAAGCTCCATGAAGGCGCTCGTGCAGCAGGGCGTCGTGCACATTGACACCGAGCCCTATTTTCGCCGTCCGGTGCATTACACCGGGCAGCCGCAGCCGATCCCGGCGCTGACACCGGCGCAGGAGCAGGTGTTTGACGGCCTGAAGGAGCTGCTGCGCGCACCGGACGCGCAGGCGGCGCTGCTCTTCGGCGTGACCGGCAGCGGCAAGACGCTCGTCTACCTGCACCTGATCGCGCAGGCGCTCGCGGCGGGGCAGGGCGCGATCCTGCTCGTGCCGGAGATTTCGCTGACGCCGCAGATGATCGAGGCGTTTTCCGCCTATTTCGGTGACACGGTCGCCGTTTTGCACAGCGGCCTGCCGCTCTCGGAGCGCTACGACGAGTGGAAACGCATCCGCGCGGGTCTCGCGCGCGTCGTTGTCGGCACGCGCAGCGCGGTTTTCGCACCCGTGCAGGATCTCGGCCTGCTCATCATCGACGAGGAGCAGGAGGACACCTATAAGTCCGAGAGCACGCCGCGCTATCACGCGCGCGACGTGGCCAAGTTCCGCTGCGCCCAGCACCGTGCGCTGCTGCTGCTCGGCTCGGCAACGCCGGACGTTGTCAGCCGCTATTACGCCGAGACCGGGCGCTATCATTACTTCACGCTGCCGGATCGGTTCAATGCCCGTAAGCTGCCGGACGTCATCATCGCCGATATGAAGCAGGAACTGCGCAACGGCAACTCCGGCTCCATCAGCTCCGTGCTCTATGGCGAGCTGGAGGAGAATCTCCGCCGCGGCGAGCAGAGCATTTTGTTTCTCAACCGGCGCGGCGCGAGTAAGATCGTCACCTGCGCCGAGTGCGGCGCGACCTATTCGTGCCCGAACTGCAGCGTCAGCCTGACGTATCATCAGGGCAACCAGATGCTCATCTGCCATCACTGCGGCTACCGCCGGCGGGTCGATCCGCAGTGCCCGGTCTGCGGCGGCGAGCTGCGCTTTCTCGGCGACGGGACGGAGCGCATCGAGGCGGATCTCCACGCGCTGTTCCCCGGCGTGGAGACGCTGCGCATGGATGCCGACGCCATCGCCATGGCCGGCACGCACGAGACGCTGCTGCAGCGCTTTGCGCGCGAGCGCATCCCCATCATGATCGGCACACAGATGATCACGAAGGGGCTGAATTTTGAAAACGTCACGCTCGTCGGCGTGCTCAACGCCGACCAGAGCCTGTACGTCGGCGATTACCGCGCCAATGAGCGCACGTTTTCGCTCATCACGCAGGTCATCGGCCGCAGCGGCCGCGGTGATGCGCCCGGCCGGGCCGTTATCCAGACATTCACGCCCGCGAACGAGACCATCCGGCAGGCGGCGCGGCAGGATTACGATGCGTTTTACCGCTCGGAGATCCGGCTGCGCAAGCTCAACGGCACGCCGCCGTTCAGCGAGGTGCTGGCCGTCACGGTCTCCGGCGCGCAGGAGAATGCGGTCGTGCGCTGCTGCGCCTATATCCGCGATTACTTTCGCCAGACGATCGGCGAACGCGCGGAGGTGCTCGGCCCGGCGCCGCTGCCGGTCGTGCGCATGAACAACCGCTACCGCTACCGCGTCACGCTTTATTGCAATCAGAGCAAGGCGGTGCGCCGCGCGGCGGCGAACATCGTCATGTACTGCAACACAGAAAAATCATTCCGCGATGTCACCGTTTTTGCCGATGACAATCCGCTGGATTAGAGGAGAGATACGATATGGCTACAAGAATGATTCTCAAAAACGGCGACCCGCAGCTGCGCAAGCACTGCCACGAGGTCAAGGATTTTAATCCCCGGCTGCACATGCTGCTCGACGATATGCGCCAGACGCTAGCCGAGTCCAACGGCGTCGGCCTTGCCGCGCCGCAGGTCGGCGTGCTGCGCCGCGCCGTCATCGTGCTCGAGACGAACGTCCCGGACGGGGAAGAAGAGTATATGATCGAGCTCATCAACCCCACCATCGTGGAGACGGCCGGGGAGCAGACCGGCGCCGAGGGCTGCCTGAGCATTCCGAACGAGTTCGGCATCGTCCAGCGCCCGGACTATGTAAAGGTCCGCGCGCAGGATCGCCACGGCGAATGGTTCGAGGTCGAGGGCCGCGGCCTGACGGCGCGCGCTTTCTGCCACGAGATCGACCATCTCGATGGCGTCCTGTTCATCGACAAGGCGATCCGGATGCTCTCTCCCGAGGAGCTTGAGCAGCAGGCGAAGGGGTGAGGCGCATGCGCATCGTGTTTATGGGCACGCCGGATTTTGCGGCCGTGTCCCTGCAGCGCCTGCTCGACGAGCGGTTTGACGTGGTCGGCGTATTCACGCAGCCGGACAAGCCGAAAAACCGCGGCATGAAGCTCCAGCCGAGCCCGGTCAAGGAGATCGCGCTCGCGGCGGGGCTGCCGGTGTTCCAGCCGGCAAAGATGCGCGACGGCACGGCGCTGGCTGATCTCCAGAGCTTGCGGCCGGACATTCTCGTTGTTGTGGCCTATGGCCGCATTCTGCCGGATGACCTGCTCGCGGTCGCGCCCTACGGGGCGGTGAACGTCCACGGCTCGCTGCTGCCGAAGTACCGCGGCGCTGCGCCGATCCAGTGGGCGGTGCTCAACGGCGATGCCGTGACCGGCGTTTCGACCATGTATCTCGACCGCGAAATGGATACCGGCGACGTGATCTATACCACTCAGACGCCGGTCGGTGAATTGGAGACGGCGGGAGAGCTCTTCGACCGCCTTGCCGTCATGGGAGCGGATCTGCTCGTGCGCACGCTGCGCGATATCGCCGCGGGCACCGCGCCGCGCACGCCGCAGGATCATAGTCAGGCGACGTACACCCGCCCGCTCACGCGCGACGATTCGCCCATCGACTGGAATCAGAGCCCGCGTGCCATCATCAAGCACATCTGCGGTCTGGAGCCGTGGCCCGTCGCAACAGCGGAGCTCGGCGGGCAGACGTTCAAGATCCATGCGGCGGATTACTCCGAGCGCACGACGCACAACGCGCCCGGAACGATCGTGGCCGCCGGGAAAGACGGCGTCACGGTCGCCTGCGCCGGTGGGCAGACGGTGCGCATCACGCAGCTGCAGGCGCCGGGGAAAAAGCGCATGTCGGCGGCCGACTACCTGCTCGGGCACACGCTGCCCGTTGAGGGCTGACCATGGCCATGACTGCCCGGGAAGCCGCCTGGACTGCGCTGCAGCGATGGCGCAAAAACGGCGCGTGGTCGGACGCTGCGCTCCATGCCGTCCTGCAAAATGCGCAGCTGGAGCCGCGCGATGCCGCGCTTGCGGCGCGCATCTGCTACGGCACGCTGCAAAATCTGACCCTGTTGGATCATTATCTTTCCATCTACTGCACAACGCCGCTGCAAAAGCTCGAGCCGAAGGTGCTCGACCTGCTGCGGCTGTCGGCTTATCAGATCGTGCTGCTGGATAAAATCCCGCCGCGCGCCGCCGTGAACGAGGCGGTCGCGCTCTGCCGCAAGGGCGGCTGTGCGCGTGCATCCGGTCTTGTCAACGCGGTGCTGCGCCGTGTGGCGGAGCACCGGGACGCGCTGCCGGAGATCCCGGGCGCGGGCACGGCGGACTATCTTGCCGTGCGCTACAGCCACCCGCAGTGGCTGGCACAGCGGTATATCGACGCGCACGGTTATGCGTTTGCCGAGCAGGCGCTGGCAGCGAACAACGCCGACGCACCGGCCTGCCTGCAGGTGAACACCCTGAAAACGACAGCGGATGCTCTCATGGCGTCCCTGCACGCGGACGGCATCGAGGCAGAGCCGCACCCGTGGCTTCCGGACGCGCTGCTGTGCCATGGCGGCAATCTGGCGGACGCGCGCGCCTTTGCTGACGGCTGGTTTTATGTGCAGGATGCGGCCGCGCACTGCGCGGCGCTCGTTTCCGGCGTGCAGCCGGGTATGTGCGTGCTCGATGCCTGCGCCGCACCCGGCGGAAAAAGCTTCGCCGCCGCAGTGCAGATGCACGATCAGGGATGTATGATTTCCTGCGATATTCACGAAAATAAATGGAAGCGCATCCGCGCCGGCGCTGAGCGGCTGGGCCTGACGTGCATTTCAACGCGCACGATGGATGCCCGCCGCCCGGATGCGGACCTGATCGGAGCGATGGACGTGGTGCTGGCCGATGTGCCGTGCTCTGGCCTGGGCGTCATCCGCAAGAAGCCGGAGATCCGCTTCAAAGATCCGGCAGAGCTTGCGCGTCTGCCGGCCATCCAGCGCGACATTCTCACCGGTCTTGCGCCGTGCGTGAAGCCCGGCGGCGTGCTGGTATATTCCACGTGCACGGTGCTCGCGCGGGAGAACGAAGATGTTGTGCGCGACTTCCTGCACACGCATCCGGAGTTTTCTGCCGAGGCATTTTCGCTGCCGCTCCCGGGCGCGGACACGGCGGACGGTATGTTCACCTTCTGGCCGCAGGAACACGGCACGGACGGATTTTTTGTTTGTAAGCTGAGGAGACACGAATGAGAGACATCAAAGCCATGCTCCCCGAGGAGATCGCGGCGGCCCTCGCCGAAATGGGGCAGCCGAAATACCGCGCCAAGCAGATTTTTCAGTGGCTCGCGCGCGGCGTGACGTCATTTGACGAGATGACGAACCTGTCCAAGGATCTGCGCGCCGCGCTCTCCGAGCGCTTTTTCATCTCTAAGCTTGAGATGCTGCGCAAGCAGGTGTCAGCCATCGACGGGACGATCAAATATCTCTGGCAGCTCGGCGACGGTAACGCCGTCGAGACCGTCGTCATGCACTACAAGCACGGCAATACGGTCTGCATCTCCTCGCAGGTCGGCTGCCGGCAGGGGTGCGCGTTCTGCGCGTCGACGATCGGCGGCCTGATCCGCAATCTTGAGCCGTCGGAAATGCTCGACGAGGTGCTCTATTCCGAGCGGGAGTCCGGCAGCAAGATCTCCAACATCGTCCTCATGGGCATCGGCGAGCCGCTCGATAACTTTGACAATGTTATGCGCTTTCTTGCGCTGGTCAACCACCCGGACGGGGAAAACATCGGCATGCGCCACATTTCGCTGTCCACGTGCGGCCTCATCGAGCGCTTTGACGATCTGGCGGCGCGCGACCTGCAGCTGACGCTGTCGGTCTCCCTGCACGCGCCGGACGATGCCACCCGCTCGAAGATCATGCCGGCCAACCACGGCCGCGGCGTGGCGGCGCTCATTGACGCCTGCGCCCGGTATTATGAAGCGACCGGCCGACGCATTTCCTTTGAATACGCCATGATCGACGGCGTGAACGACACGCCGGAGCACGCCAGACTGCTGGCCAAGCACGCGCGGCGTGTCTGCGCGCACGTGAACCTCATCCCGCTCAACCACGTGGAAGAGCGCGCGTTCCGGCCGTCCACGCCGGAGCATCTCAAGGCGTTCATCCGCATTCTGGAGCGGGCGGGCGTGAATGTGACCGTGCGCCGCAAGCTCGGCAGCGATGTGGATGCGTCCTGCGGCCAGCTGCGCAAAAAGGTCGCCGATCACCGCGCCTGAAGGGAGAGAGCCCATGAACTGCTTTGCACAGTCGGACAGGGGGACCGTCCGCAAGGAGAATCAGGATCGCGCCGCCTGCGCGCACATCCGGCGCAAGGGCTGCACCGTCGCCGTCGTCTGCGACGGGATGGGCGGCGCTGCCGGGGGGAAGCTCGCAAGCGATTTGGCAGCGTCCACGTTTCTGGCGGATTTTCGCCGCGAAATGATGGCGGGCAGCGCGGTCGAACCCGCCATGCGCCACGCCTGCGACGCGGCCAACCGCGCGGTCTATGACCGTGCGTGCGCGGAGCCTGACCTGCGCGGCATGGGCACGACGATCGTCGCTGCCTGCGTGCGCCGCGGAAGGCTTACGGTGCTGCACGTTGGCGACAGCCGCGCATATCTGGTCGGGCTGCGCCGAATGCAGCAGCTGACGACGGATCACTCGCTCGTGCAGGAGCTGGTCGCGAGCGGTCAGGTGCTGCCGGAGCAGGCACACCGTCACCCGCGGCGGAACGTGATCACGCGCGCCGTCGGCGTCGGCCCGCAGGTCGAGCCGGACTGCCGCACGCTGCCGTTTCCGCTGGGTGCGCGGCTGCTGCTGTGCACGGATGGGCTGTCCAACACGCTGTCGGAGGGCCAGATGCATGATTTTTGCCGCGGCTCGCGGGATGCAAAGCAGATCTGCGGCCACCTGATCGCGGCGGCGCTGGCACGCGGTGCGCGCGACAATGTGACCGCGCTCGTTCTTTTCCGCTGAAGCGCAACAGGGGGATCACTATGGAACAATCAATGAATCGCTATATCGGTCAGATGCTCGACGACCGCTACGAGATCCTGGAGATCATCGGCAGCGGCGGTATGTCGGTCGTCTACAAGGCCATGTGCCACAAGCTGCACCGCTATGTTGCCGTCAAGATCCTGCGCGATGAGATGGCGGCGGATGCCGAGCTGAAAAACCGCTTTCAGGCGGAGGCGCACGCGGTCGCCATGCTCTCGCAGCCGAATATCGTCTCGGTCTACGATGTCGGCCACAGCGGCGAGACGGAGTATATTGTCATGGAGCTCATCGAGGGCGAGACGCTCAAACAGCGCATGGCGGAGCACGGTGTATTCAGCGCCACGGAGGCGCTGCACTACGCCACGCAGATCTGCAAGGCGCTGCAGCACGCGCACGCCCACGGCATCGTCCACCGGGACATCAAGCCGCAGAACATCATGATCACGAACGATGACATGGTCAAGGTCGCTGACTTCGGCATCGCCGCGCTCGAGAACATTCACGAGGAGCGCAGCGGGCAGGCCATCGGCTCCGTGCACTATATCGCGCCCGAGCAGGCCAAGGGCCTCAATGCCGACGCGCGCAGCGACCTGTATTCCCTCGGCGTCGTGCTCTATGAGATGCTCACGGGCCACCTGCCGTATGACGCGGACACCCCGGAGGAGATCGCGCTCATGCACATCGCCGGCAGCGCCAAGCCGCCGCGGGAGTGGAACAGCGACATCCCCGAGGAGCTTGAGCGCATCACGCTCCGCGCCATGGAGCCGGATCTGCGCAAGCGCTATCAGTCGGCGGGGGAGATGCTCAAAGCGCTCAATGCCTGCAAAAAGCACCTCAATCAGCAGCGTCCGCTTGTCGAGCGGCGGCGGGAGAGCACGGAGAAAAAGGACTCCTTTTTCGGTGTGGGTCAGGATCTGACGGAGGAAGCATACCAGCGCCGGCGCAAGCGGGCCAAGCGCGTGAGTTATTTCACGGGCATTTTCTCGGTCGGCGTCTTTGCCATCTTGCTGTTTGTGTTTCTGTGGAATTTCTGGCTTGAGGATCTGTTCCGCACGGCGGAGCGCGTGGATGTGCCGGACTTTACCGGCAAGTCCTACGAGGCGGTCGTCAACGACAAGCAGTATGCCGATTACCACTTCACGGTCGTATACACGGTCGATCCCGACGTGCCGGACGGCATCATCATCGAGCAGGATCCGGCGGCGGGCAAGAGCCGCATGCGCGTCTCGGACGGCATCAACGTGCAGCTCACCGTCAGCACCGGTGTCGTCATGACCGATGTGCCGTATGTCATCAACGAGGACTATGAGAAGGCGACGGCCGCACTGGAAAAAGCCGGCTTTACGGTCACGACGGAGTTTCAGGCCTCCAAGGACGTGACGGCAAAGTATGTCATCAGCTGCGAGCCTGCGCCCGGCGAAAAGGCGGCCGCAGGGTCGAGCGTGAAGCTGATCGTCAGTGGCGGCCCCGAGTTGCGCCCGGTCACGGTGCCCGACCTGTCGGAGCTGACGGAGTCAGCTGCCATCGCGCGCATCGAGAGCAGCGGCCTGTGCTATGGCGGCACGTACAAAGAGACCAACGACGCCAAGCAGGGCACAGTCTTTAAGCAGAGCGCACCGGCCAACACACAGCTCACGGAGTACAGTAAGGTCTATATCTGGGTCTCCGACGGGCCGGCAAAACCGTAAAGAGATAAAGGAGCAACAACGCTTATGGTGCAGGGTGTCATCATCAAGGCGCTCAGCGGCTTTTACTATGTGGCCGCCGGCGATCAGATCGTGGAGTGCAAGGCCCGCGGCCGCTTCCGGTACGACGGATGCAGTCCGCTGGTCGGCGACCGTGTGGAGGTCAGCTTCGATGCGCACGGCAAGGGCCGCATCGACACCGTCCTGCCGCGGCGCAATGCGTTCATCCGCCCGGCGGTGGCGAATATTGACCAGCTCATCATGATCGCGGCGAACGTCAACCCCGTCACTGATCCGTTTCTGATCGACCGCGTGGTCGCCATCGCGGAAAATGCCGACTGCGAGCCGGTCGTCTGCCTCAATAAGTGCGACCTTGACCCGGCGGATCATCTCTATGCTATTTACCGCTCCATCGGCTTTCGCGTCCTGCGCACGAGCGCGGCGACGGGGCTCGGCGTCGATGAGCTGCGCGATGCACTGCGCGGGAAGACCAGCGCCTTCACCGGCAACTCCGGCGTTGGAAAATCGAGCCTGCTCAATGCGCTCGATGCGTCGTTCGGCATTGCGACCGGGGCCGTCAGCGAGCGGCTCGGCCGCGGTAAGCACACAACGCGCCATGTCGAGCTCTATGCGCTTGGAGCGGATACGTTCGTCGCCGATACGCCGGGCTTTGCCTCGTTTGAGGTGGACATGGTCGACCCCATCTCGTGCGAAAATCTGCAATATGCGTTCCGGGAGTTTCGACCGTATATCGGCCAGTGCCGCTTTCGTGACTGCGCGCACCTGAAAGAGCCCGGTTGCGCCGTCCTCGCCGCCGTGGCGGCAGGCAAGATCGCGCCGGAGCGCCACGAGAGCTATGCGCGCCTGTACGCGCTCTCGGCCCAGGTCAATGACTGGGAAAAGAAGAAGTGACGCACCAAAGCGCCGCCCTCCGCATACACTGTAGGGAGAACCTGCAAGCGGAGGGCGGTGCTTTATGTTTCGACGGCGGGGGATTTGCTTCTGGATCGGCATCGCGTGCGTGGTCGCCGGTGTGTTCATCATTCTGGCGCTGGTGCTGCCGGCCGGCTTCTGGTGGTTTGCGCTCGGCGGTGCGCTCATTGCGGCGGGCATTTGGCTGCTGCGCTGTTGACGGCGGCATAACCGGCGTGTGCCCGGCATAAGGATGTACAAAAACGACAAGGAGCACATCTTTATGGATCTACAACTGGGCAAGCAGAAACGCATGATGTACGCGCGGGTGTTTGACCGCACGGAGGAAGAGACCTGCAGCGTGGACGCCGTTGTGCCCGATGCGCTGGGGGACATCGGCGCGATCGTGGTCGCGGAGGGCACGTTCTGCCTCTGGAATCTGGATTTTTCGGACAAGAGCGCGCAGATCGAGGGCAGCATCGCGGCCGATGTGGTCTACGCGGAGGAGGGCGGCGCTCTGCGCAGCTTCCCGGTGGAGCTGCCGGTGAAGGTGCGCATCAGCGGCGAGACGCTCTCGCCGGACGTGCGGCCGTGGCTGCGCTGTACGCTCACCGCGCTGGACGCGCGCGCCGTCAATTCGCGCAAGGTGCGTGTCACGGCGCGGCTGAGCCTGTGCCTGCATGCTTATCGGGAGACGGAGCTCGCGCTCACGGACCGGATCGAGGGCGATGGCGGCGCAGTGTTCACGCGCACGGAAACGCTCCGCGTGCAGATTCCGGTGTCCGTGGAGGAAAAGACGTTCACCGTCTCGGAGACGCACCGCTTCCTGTCCGGCCAGCCCGAGGCCGACCGCCTGCTCTGCCACACGGAGACCGTGCTGCTCGACGATGTCAGCGCGGCCGGCAGCCGCGTCATTTTGCAGGGGCGCGTGTGCGCGGCAGTCACCTATCTCCCGCAGGGGCAGATGTGCCCGGCGGTCGAGACCTTTGAGACGGCGTTTTCCCAGATGCTCGACTGCCCGGCGGACACATCGCCGTGCCTGCTGCACACGACCGTCAACCTCACGGCGGCCTACCTGAACGTGAGCGCCGCGGCCGACGGCGCGGCACTGGAGGCGGAGTACCATCTTGTCGCGCAGACGGTGTGCCTTGCGGATGCGGAGGCTGACTGCGTGACGGACGCCTACTGCAACACGGCAGAGCTCACGCTCGAGCGCGAGACGGTAGCGGCCGGTACGGTGCAGCCGGGCGAGCCGCTGCGCCTGTCGGCGGAGGGTACGCTTGCGTGTGAGGCCGCCTCGCTGACGGTCGTGTCCCGGCGGGCCGTTGTCTGCGGCATGACGGAGGACGGCTGCGACGTGCTCGTCCGGCTGCTCGCGGCGGACACGGAGCAGCACGTATCCTGCATGGAAAAGCGTCTGCACCTGCCGCTCGAGCCGGCCTACGGCGCGCGGCTGGAGCTGCTGAGCGTGCAGCCGGAAGAGCCGGTGGTGACGGTCACGGCGGATGGGTTTCAGATCCGCGTGACGGTGACGGTGCGGACGGCCGCACTGCAGGAGTCCGACCTCCGGCAGGTCACCGGGGCGACGGCGCAGGAGCGCGCCTGCCCGTATGCCTCTGTACCGTCGCTGACGATCGTACGCTGGGGCGGGGAAGACCTGTGGACGCTTGCCAAGCGCTACTGCTCGAGCGAGCGGCTCATCCGCGAAACGAACGGCCTCACGGACGATGCCGCTATGGTTGAGGCGCCGCAATATCTCCTTATTCCCAAAACGCAGGCGTAGTTTTCGCGCAAATATGCGGATTTTTCTTGCCACGCGGCCCGGAGTGTGCTAGAATATTCAAAGCATTTTAGCAAGAGGAGTTGTGACTATGTCCGGACATTCCAAGTGGCATAATATACAGAAAACCAAAGGCGCGCAGGACGCCAAGCGCGCGCAGGCGTTCACGAAGATCGCCCGCGAGATGATCGTGGCCGTCAAAGAGGGCGGCAGCGGCGACCCCAATAACAATTCCCGCCTCGCAGCTGTCATCGCCAAGGCGAAAGCCGCCAACATGCCGAATGACAACATCAAGCGCACGATCGACAAGGCGCTCGGCTCCGGCAACACGGATAACTACGAGTCCATCACTTACGAAGGCTACGGTCCGTCCGGCGTCGCCATCATCGTCGAGACGATGACTGACAACCGCAACCGTACCGCCTCCGAGGTGCGCCACTACTTTGATAAGTACGGCGGAAACATGGGGGCGACCGGCTGCGTGTCGTGGTCGTTTGATAAGAAGGGCGTCATCGTCATCAATGACGAGGATCAGGAGCTCGACGAAGACAAGGTCATGGAGGACGCGCTCGAAGCCGGCGCGGCGGACTTTGCGCCCGACGAGGGTGTTTACACGGTCTATACTGATCCCGACGATGTGGCATCGGTGGCCGAGGCGCTCACGAACGACGGCTATGAGCTGCTGAGCGCGCAGGTGGAGATGGTGCCGCAGAACACCATCAAGCTCACCGATGAGGGTGACATTAAGAATCTCCAGAAGATGCTCGACATGTTCGAGGACAACGAAGATGTCCAGAACGTGTGGCACAACTGGGAAGAGTGATCTGATACACGAAAACGACCGCGGCCGATTCGGCTGCGGTCGTTTTTCACTGAAAAGATGAATTTTTTGTGAATTTTCGGATTGTAAATCGGGAAACGATATGCTAGTATACAACCAATGAAGCGATGCTTTCGCTCAGAGATACCAACGGAGGAAAACGAAATGAAATACTGCAGTCAATGCGGCAAAGAGCTGGTAGACGAGGCAGTCGTGTGCCCGAACTGCGGCTGCGCGGTGCAGGCGCCGGTAAGCCAGCAGGAGGATAAACCGTCGACGGTCCTGAACATTCTGGCGTTTTTGTTCCCGGTGATCGGCCTGATCCTGTTCCTGTGCTTCCAGAAGACGACGCCGGTGCGTGCCAAAGCGATCGGCAAGTGGGCGCTGGACGGCTTCGTTGTCGGTGTTGCGCTCTCGATTCTGGTCGGGATTCTGGGCGGGATTCTGGGTGCCATGTACGCATAAACGCGCGCGTGCGGGTGAAATGCAATCGCTGCATTTCACCCGCATTTTACATGTATGCGGTTTTGAACTTCACGCAAAAATGCTATCATGACCTCTAAATCACTTTTGGAGGCGATCGTGTGAAGCATCCAAAACTCTGGGACGGTATTTCGATCGTTTTGGTTTTGTTTGGCCTGGGCCTGTACGGCAGCAGCTGCTGGTATGGCATCTGGGCACTGATATATGTAGCACTGGGGTGTGTCGTGCTGGGCGTACTCATCGCCGTATTCACACAACGCTGCCCATTTTGTCACCGTTATCTTGGCATGATGTTTTTCACCGGCAAAAAGACGTACTGCCCGCACTGCGGCAGCGACGTGCGCGCGGGTAGAAACGTTTGACAGCGCCGACTTTTTTCGCTATGCTGGTTATATAACGGTGTGAAAGCGGGGAATACCATGAAGCTTGGGCTGTGCCAGATGCCGGTCACGGCGTCCAAAACGGAGAATGATACGGTCATGCGCCGCTATGTGCGCGATGCCGCTGCGGCCGGCTGCGATCTGGTCGCACTGCCGGAGATGTGGTGCTGCCCATATAACAATGCGGCGTTTGTGCAATACGCCGAGCCGCAGGGCGGCGAGACGTGGCGTCTGCTGCGCGACACGGCGCGCGCATGCGGCGTCTGGCTCGTCGCAGGCTCCGTGCCGGAACGCGACGGGGACGCGATCTACAACACCTGCTACGTGTTTGACCCGCAGGGGACGCAGCAGGCGAAGCACCGCAAGGTGCACCTGTTCGATATCGACGTGGCGGGCGGCCAGCGCTTTTTCGAGTCCGATACGCTCTCGCCCGGGCAGCGATACACGCTCGTGGACACGCCGTTCGGCAAACTCGGCGTGGCAATCTGCTTTGACGTGCGCTTTGCTGAGCTCTTTCGCATTCTGGCGCTCGAGGGCGCGCGGCTGATCGTGGTGCCGGCGGCGTTCAATATGACGACCGGACCGGCGCACTGGGAGCTGCTGTTTCGTGCGCGGGCGCTGGATAACCAGTGCTTTGTCGCGGGTTGCGCTCCGGCGCGGGACGAGACGGCGGGCTATGTTTCCTATGCCCACTCGCTCGTGTGCGACCCGTGGGGGCGCGTACAGGCGCAGGCGGAGGCAGCGCCGCAGCTGCTGATCTGTGACATCGACCTTACGGAGACGGACGCCGTCCGGGCGCAGATCCCGGTCCTGCGCGCGCGGCGCACGGATTTGTATCAGCTGAAATATGAAAAAGACTCGTGATTTCACGAGTCTTTTTTTGCAATATCCGTGACGGTCAGTATTTGGTCACTGACCGTGAATTTCACCTCATAACCGCCGAATTCCAGCCCGTAGACACGGCTGGCGTCTGCCTGATACCGCGGGCGCGGATCCTGCGCGAGCACACCGACGAGTGCGTCGCGCTTCTCAACCGGGAAGCGAGAGAGCTGCTCCGGTGGGATCTCCACCGTCAGCGCCTGCATTTCCACCTGCCCGGTGAAGCCTTCCGTCGCCTCCGGATGGCAGTCGGCGTAGGGAATGTAGGGCTTGATGTCGTAGATCGGCGTGCCGTCCATCAGGTCCGCCCCGGCAACATGGAGCACCGGGCCGCGCGCGTCGGAAAATGTAATGTCCTCCAGACGCACGCACGACAGACCGATCGGGTTCGGCCGGAACGGCGAGCGCGTGGCGAACACCCCCATGCGCACATTGCCGCCCAGACGCGGCGGACGCACGGTCGGCGACCAGTCGGCGCGCACGTTCTCGGAAAACTCCCAGATGAGCCAGATGTGCGAGAACGCTTCCAGCCCGCGCACGGCGTCGCGGCTGCGAAATTCCGGCTCGAAAATGATCTCGGCCTGTAAACTCCCGACTACGCCGCTCTGGCGCGGGATGCCAAACTTCGTGGCAAAGTCGCTGTGGATGCGGGCGATGGGTTTCATGTGCCCGCCTCCTCCGCCGTCTGGCACACGTGGCGCACGCAGCACTGGTCACACATCGGCTTGCGCGCCGTGCATACGGCGCGGCCGTGCAGCACGAGCCGGTGGCAGAAGTCGGACGATTCCTCCGGCGGCAGGATCTTGCGCAGCGCGGTCTCGATCTTGACGGGGTCTTTCAGTCCGTCTACAAGCCCCATGCGGTTCGAGAGCCGGATGCAGTGCGTGTCCACGACCACGGCGGGCTTGTGGTACACGTCGCCGAGAATGAGGTTGGCCGTCTTGCGGCCGACGCCGGGCAGGGAAGTGAGGGCCTCCATCGTGTCTGGCACGCGGCCGCCGTATTCCGCGACGAGCTTGCGCGCGCACAGGACGATGTCCCGCGCCTTCGCCCGGTAAAAGCCGCAGGAGTGGACATATGGCTCTACGTCCTCGGGCTCGGCGGCGGCAAACGCCTCGAGCGTCGGAAAGCGCGCATACAGCGCCGGCGTGACCTGATTGACGCGCTCGTCGGTGCATTGCGCTGCCAGCCGCACGGCAAACAGCAGTTCATAATCTTTCTGATATTGCAGGGAGCAGTCCGCGGGGTAGGCCTGCGCCAGACAGCGGAGGATCTCCTGCACTTGTTCCGGTGTGCGCATATTGTTCACCTCTCCGGCAGTGTAGCACATTTTGCGCCGCCTGCCAAGTGCGGCGAGTTGCCAAGGCGCGCAAAATGCGGTATAATATCGCCATTGCATCACAGGAGGCGCGCTATGTACAGACCATTGGCGGATGAGATCCGGCCGACCACGCTCGACGATGTCGTCGGGCAAAAGCATATTCTGGGCCCGAACGGGATGCTCCGCCGCATCGTAGAATCCGGCGAGATCCCGAATATGGTGTTTTACGGCCCGTCCGGCACCGGCAAGACCACGGTCGCAAGCATCATCGCGGCCAGCACGAACCGCACCCTGCGCCGCCTGAACGCCACGACCGCGAGCATTTCGGACATCCGCAATATCATTGCCGAGCTCGATACCATGCTCACGCCCGGCGGTGTGCTGCTGTATCTCGACGAGATCCAGTACTTCAACAAAAAGCAGCAGCAGTCGCTGCTGGAGTTCATGGAGGACGGCCGCATCACGGTCATTGCCTCTACAACGGAAAACCCGTATTTCTATGTCTATAACGCGGTGCTCAGCCGCAGCACGGTGTTTGAGTTCAAGCAGGTGCCGGCCGCCGAGGTGGAAAAGGCCGTGCTGCGCGCGGTGTCCATTCTCAGCGCACGGGAAAACGTCACGGCAGACATCGAGCCGGGCACGGCGGGGTATATCGCGTCCGTCTGCGGCGGCGATGTGCGCAAGGCGCTCAATGCGGTCGAGCTGCTCTTTTCGGCGGCGCCGAGAGAGGGGGATACCATCCGCCTCCTGCGCGCGGATGCCGAGAACATCACGCAGCGCAGCGCCATGCACTATGACCGTGCGGGCGACGACCACTATGACGTCGTGTCCGCGCTCATGAAGTCGCTGCGCGGCTCGGATCCCGACGCGGCGCTGCATTATCTGGCGCGCCTGCTCGAGGCCGGCGACCTGATCGGTGCGTGCCGGCGCATCCTGTGCTCGGCAAGTGAGGATATCGGCCTTGCCTATCCGCAGGCAGCCATGATCGTCAAGTCCTGCGTGGACAGCGCGCTCCAGCTCGGCCTGCCGGAGGCGCGGCTGCCGCTGGCGGAGGCAGTGCTGCTGCTGGCCACGGCGCCGAAGTCCAACTCCGTTGTCATGTCCATCGACGCTGCGATCGCCGACGTTCGGGCAGGGAAGGCGGGGCCCATCCCGCGTGAGCTGCAGAACGTCCATGCCGACGGCACGGGCTTCGAGCGTGAGCAGGGCTACAAGTATCCGCACGGCTACCCGGGTCATTGGGTGCAGCAGCAGTACCTGCCCGATGAGCTGAAGGGAAAGCACTATTATGAATACGGTGACAACAAGACCGAGCAGGCGGCGCGTGCCTACTGGCAGCGCATCAAGGGGGAGTGAGCGATGGATATTCAGGTCGGCGACATTCTGACGATGAAAAAACAGCACCCCTGCGGCGAGAAACGCTGGGAGGTGCTGCGCATCGGCGCGGATTTCAAGCTGCGCTGCCTTGGCTGCGGGCGCGAGGTCATGGGCCCGCGCGCGAAGTTCGAGAAAATGATCCGGCAGGTCGACCGGAAAGAGACATAAAAACCCGGAGGACGTGTCCTCCGGGTTTTCGTTTATCTGTGGATGCCCTGGAAAAACAGCGCCACCGTGCCGGGGCCGACGTGTGAGCCGGTGACGGGCTCGTAGCACACGGTCAGGCATTCGCCGGTGAAGCCGCGCTGACGCAGCGCATCGAGCAGAAACTGCGCGCCGGCTGCATCGTCTGCGTGCGCGATGCCGATCTCCTCGGACTTGTCGGCGACGAGCTTCTCGTAAAAGTCCGCTAGCGCGGTGAGCGACTGCTTGCGGCCGCGCGTCTTGCCGCACTGGACGATCTTGCCCTCGTCATCGCCGCGCAGCAGCGGCTTGATCTTGAGCACGGTGCCGACGATGGCGGCAGCCTTGCTCACGCGGCCGCCGCGCTCCAGATAGGCGAGGTCATCGACCGTGAAGTACTGGCACATCGTATGGCGGCGGCGGGAGATCTGCTCGACGATCAGCGAGAAAGGCGCGCCGTTTTCGAGCATACGCGCGGCCTCGATCACCAGCAGCCCTTCGCCGAGCGAGGCGGCATAGGTGTCAATGGCGGCGATTTTCCGCTCCGGGAATTCTTCCTGCAGCTCCTGCACAGCCATGGCGGCCGCATGCGCCGTGCCGCTGATGCCGCCGGACATGCCGATATAGATCACGTCGTCGCCGGCCGCCAGTGCCGCGTGCAGCGGCTCGAGAAACGCGGCAAGGTTGATCATGGCGGTGGATACGGGCGTGCCGCTGCGCATGGCGTCATAGTAGGCTTTTCCGTCGAAATCAACAGCAGGATCCTGATGCGCTTCAGCGCCGTCGACGAAGTACGTCAGCGGAATGACGCGCAGGGAATATTTCTGAATGTAAGCAGCCGGCAGGTTTGCCGACGTGTCAGTAAAGATCTGGATCATGAGAGTGCTCCTTTGCTTGCTCAAAGTGCTGCACGGTGTGTGCCCTTTATCTGTACACCTGCTGGCGCATAAATACAAGCTACTGTCATTTTTCCCTGTCTACGTTCCAATTTTACGGTCTCTACCGGAAAAAATGCGGCTCTACACGGCCGTAGAGCCACTCTACTCCCGAAAAACGGCGGTTTTTACCGCTGATCTCCCACAAAAAGGATGACGCAGACAGAAATATCCCGCGGCCCGGTTCGGAGCCGCGGGATGCAGAATGGAAGTGAAATTTACTTGATGAGCTTCGCAACTTCCTCGGCGAGGTCGTCCTGACGCTTCTCAATGCCTTCGCCCTTCTCAAAGCGGGTGTAGTTCACGAGCTTGATGGAAGCGCCGACCTGCTTGGCGACGGCGGCGATGTGCTCCTCAACGGAGACTTTGTCGTCCTTAACGAACGGCTGCTGCAGCAGGCAGATCTCCTTGAAGTACTTGCCGATGCCGCCCATGACGATCTTCTCGATGATGGCGTCGGGCTTCTTGGCGTTCTTCGGATCTTCCTTGGCCTGCGCCAGGCGGATCTCTTTTTCCTTCTCGATGAACTCCTCGGAGACGTCGCTCTTATCCTTGTAGGTCGGGTTCAGAGCCGCGATCTGCATGGCGATGTCCTTACCCAGCTCGACGACGGCAGCGTCGGTGGACTCGGTCTCGAGGTTGACAAGCACGGCGATGCGGCCGCCCATGTGGACATAGGGGACGTTCAGGCCGGTGTCGTAGCGCGCGAAGCGGCGGACCTTGATGTTCTCGCCGATGACGAGGACCTTATCGTTCTGCTCCTCGAGCACGGTCTTGCCGTTGCCGTAAGCGCAGGCGTACAGCGCGTCGAGATCAGCCGGGTTCTCCTTGGCAACGACGGCGGCGACGCCCTTGACGTAATCCACGAACAGGTCGTTCTTGGCCACGAAGTCAGACTCCGCGTTGACCTCGACGATCACGCCGATACCATCGACGACGGCGGCGTAAGCCATGCCCTCGGCGGCGATGCGGCCGGCCTTCTTCTGAGCGGCAGCGAGGCCCTTCTCACGGAGCCATTCCACAGCCTTATCAATATCGCCGTCAGCAGCGGTGAGGGCCTTTTTGCAGTCCATCATGCCGACGCCGGTCATTTCACGCAGATTTTTCACATCAGCAGCAGAAAATGCCATAATTCTTTCTCCTTTATTGTTTTATCAGAAGGGCGGGTACGCGGCCTGCCCTTGCAGTTTTTCAATTACTCTTCGACCTTCTGGGCCTCTTCCTCGGAAGCAGCTTCCTCAGCGTCGGCGCCCTGACGGCCTTCCTGCACGGCGTTGGCCATGGTGGAAGAGATCAGGCGGATGGCGCGGATCGCGTCATCGTTCGCGGGGATGACGTAGTCGATCTCGTCCGGGTCGCAGTTGGTGTCGACGATGGCGACGATCGGGATGTGCAGCTTGCGGGCCTCAGCGATGGCGTTGTGCTCCTTGCGGGGGTCAACGACGAACAGTGCGCCGGGGAGCTTCTTCATTTCCTTGACGCCGCCGAGGTACTTCTCGAGCTTCTCCATCTCGCCGAGCAGCTTCATGACTTCCTTCTTCGGGAGCATGTCGAAGGTGCCGTCCTCCTGCATCTTCTTGAGCTGAGCCAGACGGTCGATGCGGGTGCGCATGGTCTTGAAGTTGGTGAGCATGCCGCCGAGCCAGCGGGCATTGACATAGTACATGCCGACGCGGGAAGCCTCTTCCTTCACGGCGTCCGCAGCCTGCTTCTTGGTGCCGACGAAGAGGATGGTCTGGCCATTCTCTGCGAGGGTGCGCACAAAGTTGTAAGCCTCCTCGAGCTTTTTGACGGTTTTCTGCAGGTCAATGATGTAGATGCCATTGCGCTCGCAGTAGATGTACTCCGCCATTTTCGGGTTCCATCTGCGGGTCTGATGACCGAAGTGGACACCGGCCTCGAGAAGCTGTTTCATAGATACGACTGCCATAGTTTTTTGTTTCCTCCTTTAATTAGTTGCTACCTCCGGGGGCGTCAACTGTGCCCGACCAGGCCGAAGCCACATGGTCGCACATCGACCCCCGTGCGTAATGCTCTGGTATTATACCAGATAAATCCGGACAATGCAAGAGGATTTGCCCGGATTTTTGCCGTTTTTTCAGGCTGTCAGAGATAATTCTGCCGCTTTTCCCGCCGGCGGCGCGGCTGCTGCGCCGCGACCTCGGCGAGAATGATATCCTCGCCCAATCTGGAGATGGATTCCCACGGCAGAATGTAGTCGTCATCGCCGCTGAGCAGACCGCCGAGCTTTTTTTGCCCCGGCACGATCAGAGACACAATCTTGCCCTGCTCCAGATCGATCTCCGCGTCGCAGACATAGCCGAGCCGCTGCCCGGTGGTCAGGTCGATGACTTCCTTGTATCGCAGATCGGACAAACAGCATTTCATGGTAATCCCTCCGCAGCGTTTTGGTACCAGTCTATGGCGCCGGGCTGCGGTTTATGAGGGGAAGATGTTCTTGCGGATCTTGCCGAGCGCATTTTTCTCCAGGCGGGACACCTGCGCCTGGCTGATGCCGATCTCACCGGCGACCTCCATTTGGGTCTTGCCGGCGTAAAAGCGCAGGGAGAGGATCTTCTTCTCGCGCTCGTTGAGGTCGGAGATGGCGTTCGAGAGCGCCAGATGCTCCAGCCACTGCTCGTCCGTGTTTTTCGTGTCGCCGACCTGATCCATGACGCAGATGCTCTCGCCGTTGTCGGTGTAGATCGGCTCGTAGAGCGAGATGGGGTCACTGATCGCGTCGAGCGCGAACACGACGTCCCGCCGCGGGATGTCCAGTTCCTTTGCGATCTCGTCAAGTGTCGGCTCGCGGCCGGAGGCGGCAGTCAGGCGCTCTTTTGCCTGCAGGACCTTATAGGCGGTGTCGCGTGTGGAGCGGCTGACGCGGATGGGGCTGTTGTCGCGCAGGTAGCGCCGGATCTCCCCGGAAATCATGGGTACGCCGTAGGTGGAAAAGCGCACGTCGTGGTTTTCGGCGTCAAAATTGTCGATTGCCTTGATCAGACCGATGCAGCCGACCTGAAACAGATCGTCCACGTTCTCGCCGCGGCCGATGAATTTCTGGATCACGGACAGCACCAGCCGGAGGTTGCCGGCAATGAGCTGCTCGCGTGCGTCAGTGTCGCCGTGCTTTGCGCGGATGAGCAGTGCCCGGCAGGCGTCGCTGCTCAGGACTTTCAGGTCGGCCGTGTTGACACCGCAGATCTCGACTTTTCCAAGCATAAAAAATTCCTCCCATCCGGTACACCGTAGTGTTTCCGGGTGGAAGGAATTTGATACATCGGCAGATTACTGCTCGATTGCCTCGTTCTCTTTCTTCTTTGCAAAGACCTTCTGCAGCCAATCCTTGCCGTCCACATAGCGGGAGACGATGAAGGACACAACATAGTCGCCGGCGGAGTTGACCATGGTCGCCGGAGGATCGACGAGGTTGCCGATCGCCAGTGCGATCGGGTAGGCAACAGCCAGCTGGTCGGGGAAGAAGATCGTGCAGACTACCAGCTCGCCGGTACCGCCGCCGCCGGGGATACCGCTCATGGCCACGGAGGAGAACACCGCCACGATGATGGCCAGAATTGCCTTTTCCGTCGTGAAGTCCAGTCCGAACACGCCGAACAGGAACGCGACCTTGATGATGGCGCTCATGGCCGAGCCGTCCATGTGCATGGTGGCGCCCATGGGCAGCACGATGTCCGTGACATCCTTGCTGATGCCGGTCTCATCGGCAACTTCCATGTTCGTCGGGATGGTCGCAACGGACGAGCAGGTACCGAACGACACCGCCGCCGGGCGGAACAGCTTGGAGAACATGATCTTCGCGCCACCCTTGCCGCCGCCGAACTGGGCGTAGATGGGGAAGAACACGAACATGTACACGAAGCTCATGACGTAGTAGATAATGAGCGTGCGGCTGTAGTCGGCGACCAGCTCCGGGCCGTAAGTAGACACCAGATTGGCAAAGAAGCCGAAGAAGCCGATCGGGGCATAGTAGGTGATGAGCTTCACGGTCTTCATGATGCAGCCCGTGATATCCTCGAGCACCTGCGCGGTCTTTGTCTCGGGGCCACCGTTCATCTGGATGCCGAAACCGAACAGCACCGCCGCAACGATCAGCGGCAGGATGGCCTTACGGCTCAGCAGTTCCATGAAGTCGGGCTTGGTAAAGAAGTTGACGATCATGTCACCGAAGCCCAGCGTATCGCCGATCTCGCCTTCCGTGATGGTGTAGTGACCATCCACGAGCGGGAAGATGCGGCAGACGATGTACATGATGACACCGGCGATAGCGGCAGTGACCAGGAACGTTGCGATGGTCACACCCATGATCTTACCGGCGCGCTTGACACTTTTCATATTGGCGATGGCAGATGCGATGGAGCAGAACACCATCGGCACCACCACACAGAACATCATGTTGATGAACAGTGTACCCAGGAATTCGATCTTTTTGCCGAAGTTCGGGGCGAACGCGCCCACGAGACAGCCGGCGACGATGCCGGTGAGCATGAAGATCAGGAATCCGTAAGTCTTAAAGAAAGACTTGGAACCGTTTGCCTTGGCCATAAATGCAACACTCCCAGTGTGTAGATTGCGCCGTAACAGCGCTTTGGTGACAGTATATACAATTCACCGTTGCAATAATTGTACAAAAATGCTATCATATATTGCAAAAGATGCTTTTTTCGGAGGCGAGCCATGCAGCAGACCGATTATGAGCGCAGGGGATACCTGCATGAAGATTTCCGTCTGTTCCACCTGAGCAGTGCGCTGGCGGAGGACACGGCATTCCACTATCATGAATTTCACAAGCTAGTATTCTTTCTGGCCGGGCGCGGGAACTACATCGTCGAGGGGCGCACGCACGTGCTGCGGCCGTATGACGTGGTGCTTGTGCGGCAGGGGGCGATCCACAAGGCGCAGATCGACCCGAGCCAGCGCTACGAGCGCGTGATCCTCTACATATCGCCGGAATTTCTCCGCGCACAGTCCACGGCCGCTTCGCAGCTGGACGCCTGCTTTCGTCTGCCGGCCGATGGGCAGAGCTTTGTCCTGCGGCCGGAGGCAGGGCGGCGCGCAGCGCTGCTGCGCACGCTCGATGCGCTCGAGGAGGAGGAGCGGAGCACGGCCTACGGGCACGACCTGCTCGCGCGGGCGCAGATGCTGCAGCTGCTGGTCATGCTGGGCCGCGGGCTGGATGACGACGGCGTGAACTACGCCCCGTCCGAGCACTGCAACGAGAAGACGGCGGCCATTCTCGAATACCTCAACACGCACCTGACCGAGGACGTCAGCATCGATGCGCTGGCGGACACCTTTTACCTCAGCAAATATTATATGATGCGTATGTTTCGGGAGGAGACCGGCTTCACCATTCACGGCTACCTCACGGATAAGCGCCTGCGTGTGGCGCGCGACCTCATTGCACAGGGCATGCGCACGACGGACGCCTGCTTTCAGTGCGGCTATCATGACTATTCCGCCTTTTCACGGGCGTACAAAAAACGGTTTCAGGTCAGCCCGCGCGCCGATCTGACGAAAGGAGCGAAGTAAGCCATGCAGCTGCACGCACAGTATTATTACCAGCAGCTTCCGCCACAGGAGCGCGCGGCCTATCACGGCATGCTTTCCTGCCTGCGGGAGCTGACGCCGTCGGCGCGCATCCCGCGCCTGCCGATGGAAACGCTCAGCACGCTCTTTTTCCAGCTCCGGCTGGATCATCCGGAGATCTTTTATGCCGTCGGTTTTTCGTGCCGCGCGGTGCCGGAGGCGGCGTTTGTGGAGTTCTGGCCGGAGTACCGGTTTGAGAAAAAGCGCATCCGGGAGCACCGGCAGGCGATCGAGGCGCGCGTGACGCGCCTGCTGCGGCCGCTGCGCAGTCTTCCGCCGGCGGAGCAGGAGCGCGCGATCCATGATTTCGTCGTGGAAAACGTCCGCTATGATAAGCTCGAAAAGCCGTATTCGCACGAAGTCATCGGTCCGCTGACCAACGGCGTCGGCGTGTGCGAGGGCATGGCCAAAACGGTCAAGCTGCTGTGTGACGGGCTCGGGCTGCCGTGCATGATCGCCGTCAGCGACCGGGACCGCGCCAATGGCGAGCGCTACCTGCACGCCTGGAACATCGTCCAGCTCGGCGGGCAGTGCTATCATCTGGACGCCACGTTTGACAATTCCCTCAGTAAGTACGGCACGCGCTATGACTATTTCAATCTCGACGATACAAAGATCTTCCGCGACCACCGGCCGCTGCTGTATCCGGCCCCGCCCTGCACGGACGGCGGGCAGTTTTACTACAAGCTGCAGCACCTGTCGTGGACGAAGCCGGAGGAGGCCGCGCGCCGGGTCGACCAGGCGCTGCGCAAGAAGCAGCCGGGGCTGGTGTTCCACTGGCGCGGCGGCTATCTGACGCGCGAGGTGCTGGCGGAGCTGTGCCTGCAGATCGACGCGGCGGCGCAGGCGCGCGGCCGGGCGGCGGCCATTTCGGTCAACTGGCCGCAGGCGGTGCTGCAGGTGCGCTTCGTCGATGCGGCCCAGCCAGTGGAAACGGAGTCGCTTGAGGACATCTGAGGCCCTTCCATTCCGGGTAAAATGACGGAGCGGGTGGATGATTTTGCCGCGCATATGCATGGAACGGCGAAAATGCCTTTGCCTTCTTGACACAGCCCCGAGCGGCTTCTAAAATGAGCACAATACTAGGTTTTGCAGGGAGGAATTCCAATGAAGAAGCCGTTTGTAACAGCGGAGCAGCTTGAGGACATCGCCGCGCGCTATCCCACACCGTTTCACCTCTATGATGCGCAGGGCATCCGCGAGAATGCCCGCCGCCTGAAAGCCGCTTTTTCGTGGAATCCCGGCTACCGGGAATATTTCGCCGTGAAGGCTACGCCGACCCCCGCCATCCTTAAGATCCTGCAGGAGGAGGGCTGCGGCTGCGACTGCTCGTCGCTCACGGAGCTGATGATGGCCGAGCGCATCGGCAGCGTCGGCGAGAACATCATGTTCTCGTCCAACGAGACCCCGGCCGAGGATTACCGCTTGGCGGCAAAGCTCGGCGCGACCATCAACCTCGATGATATTACGCACGTGGACTTTTTGGAAAAGACGATCGGCTATATCCCGAAGCGGATCGGCTGCCGCTTCAATCCGGGCGGCACGTTCTCGCTCGGCGAGTCGCGCGAGGGCTTTCAGGTCATGGACAACCCCGGCGACGCCAAGTACGGCATGACGCGCGAGCAGATCACCCAGGCGTTCCGGATGCTCAAGGCCAGGGGCGCGGAGGAGTTTGGCATCCACGCATTTCTGGCATCCAACACCCTGTCCAATGAATACTATCCCGCGCTGGCGCGCATTCTCTTCCAGCTCGCGGTCGAACTGCAGCGGGAGACCGGCTGCCATATCACGTACATCAACCTCTCCGGCGGCGTGGGCATCCCGTATCGGCCGGAGGAATCGGAAAATGACATTGCCGTCATCGGTGAGGGCGTGCGCAAGGTGTACGAGGAGATCCTCGTCCCGGCCGGCATGGGCGATGTGGCCCTGTGTACGGAGCTCGGCCGCTTCATGCTCGCGCCGTATGGTCATCTCGTGACGCGCGCGATCCATGCCAAGCATATTTACAAGGAGTACATCGGCACGGACGCCTGTGCCTGCGACCTGATGCGCCCGGCCATGTACGGGTCTTACCACCACATCACGGTCATGGGCAAGGAGAATGCGCCCTGTGACCACAAGTATGACATTGTCGGCGGCCTGTGCGAGAACAACGACAAGTTCGCCGTCGACCGCATGCTGCCGCGCATCGACATCGGCGATCTGCTGGTCATTCACGATGCCGGCGCGCACGGCCTCGCCATGGGCTATAACTACAACGGCAAGCTTCGCTGCGCGGAGGTGCTGCTGCAGCCGGACGGCTCTACGCGCCTGATCCGCCGCGCCGAAACGCCGGAGGATTACTTCGCCACCATGATCTGGGACGATTGAAAAAGAAAAGATCCGGGGACGGCTGTCCCCGGATCTTTTTTCGTTAGCTGTATGTAGGTCACATCACGCGCACGCAGTCGCGCGTGATCTCGTCGAGCGTGTGCACGCCGCACATGGCCATCGTGTCGCGCAGCTCGCTGCCAATCTTTTCAATGTAGGTTGCCACGCCCTGCGCGCCGTCGCCGTAGACCATCGGCACGAACGGGCGGCCGATGAGCACAGCGTCCGCGCCGAGCGCCAGCGCCTTGAACACGTCCGTGCCGGTGCGGATGCCGCCGTCGACGAAGATCTTCATGCTGCTGCCGACGGCATCGGCGATCTCCGGCAGCACCTCGGCGCTGGCCGGCGTCTGGCCGAGCACGCGGCCGCCGTGATTGGACACGATGATCGCCGCCGCGCCCGCCTCTGCGGCCTTCTGCGCGCCGCGCACGGTCATGACGCCCTTGACGATGAACGGCATACCCGCGTAGCGGATGATCTCCGCCAGTTCCTGCACGGATTTGCTGCCGGCCGGCGGCGTCATATTTTTCAGGAAGGGGAGGCCCGCACCGTCAATGTCCATGGCGACGGCCTTGCAGCCGCTGGTCCTGGCCAGATCGAGCTTTTCAAAGACCAGTTCCTGGTTCCACGGCTTGATCGTCGGCACGCCGACGCCGCCCGCGGTGCGGATGGCTTCCATCGCGCCCTGGAACACGGCGGCGTCCACACCGTCGCCGGTGAAGGCGGCGATGCCGCTGTCGGCGCAGGCGTTGACGAGAATGCTGTTATACTCGCGGTCGGTGTACTTTTCGCCGTAGTGCAGCTTCATCGCGCCGAGCGGAGCCGCGAAAAACGGGTAGCGGTACATGGTGCCGAACAGCTCCACGGCCGTATCGACGGGTTCGTTCGGGCAGATGGTGTCCATGTTGACGCAGATCTTCTGCCAGGCGTCAAAGTTGCGGATAAAGCCGCTGCCGGGCGCTTTGGCGCCGGGACCGGGGACCTGGTTGCCGCAGGCTTTGCCGTTGCAGACCGGGCAGGCTTTGCAGTACGGCCCGATGCAGGTACGTGCGCTGTCAAGAATCTCTTTGTACTCCATGAGGGTACCTCCGTATATCTTTTTCTGTATTGAAAGAGTCGTGGTTCAAACGCCGGTGCCGTCAAACGCCGGGATCATGTCGCCGGTCGCGGCATCGAGATCCTGATAAAAGCCGTCGGTGATCGGGCTGTCGATCAGGTACTGGTACATTTCTTCGTTTAGCTCCGGGGAGATGGGATGCTGCAGCTCCGGCCACTGCGCCAGATCGCCGACGGGTGTGTACTGGCTCATGAGGCTGAAAAGCACTTGGCCGGGTGCAAATGTCTGCCCGACCCAGTCGATGACGCGGCGGGTGTTTTCCCCCTGCTGCGGCAGGATAAGGTGCCGTATGAGCACGCCGCGCTGCAGCATGCCGTCCTCGTCGAGCCGGAACGGACCGGTCTGGCGGTACATCTCCAGAATGGCGGCGCGCGCGACCTGCGGATAGTCCGCCGCGGCGGAGTAGCGCGCGGCCGGCTCCGACAGGGCGTATTTCAGGTCCGGCAGGTATACCTGCACGAGCCCGTCGAGCATACGCAGTGTCTCGACGCATTCGTAGCCGGAGCTGTTCCACACGACCGGGATGCCGAGCTCCAGCCCGGAGAGCGCCTCGGCGATCTGCCGCGTGTAGTGACTCGGCGTGACGAGGTTGATGTTGTGCACGCCCTCATCGCGCAGACGCAAAAAAATGCCGCGAAGCTGCGCGACGGTGATCTCTTTTCCGTGCTCTCCGCGGCTGATGGTGCGGTTCTGGCAGAATACGCACCGCAGATTGCAGCCCGAGAAAAATACCGCGCCGCTGCCGCGTGTGCCGGAAATGCATGGTTCTTCGCCGAAGTGCGGCGCGGCCCGCGCCACGACCGGCGCGTCCGGCACGGCGCAAAAGCCGAACTGCCCGCCCGCACGATCAACGCCGCAGCCGCGCGGACAGATGGAGCAAAGTTGTGTCATAATGCCTCCCGCGCATGGGGTCTTGCGCGAAATCTATGGATTCTGTGGATATTATAAAGTTTTTTCATCCATTTCGCAACCATCTTCGGCATGTTTCATGAAAAGTTCAGAAATCCAGTGCGTTCCTGTGGTAGCTTTATTTAAAAGGGAGATTGCAAAAAAAGCGGCTTCGGGATAAAATAATAGACGTCAAAATAGAAAAAATATGTAAGAGGAAAGCACTATGGTAGACATCGTTTTGGTGGAGCCGGAGATCCCGAACAATACCGGCGCCATCGCCCGCACCTGTGCCTGCACGGGTTCGCGGCTGCATCTGGTCAAACCGCTCGGGTTTGACATTTCCGACCGCGCGGTCAAGCGCGCCGGACTTGATTACTGGCATCTGGTCGATATCTCGGTCTATGAGAACATCGACGAGTATTTTGCCAAAAACGGCGATGAGAATCTCTGGCTGCTCACGACGAAGGCAAGCGTGAGCTATGTGGACGCCGACCTCTCGACCCCGAACGTGACGCTCATGTTCGGCAAAGAGACGCAGGGCCTGCCGGAGTGGCTGCGCGAGCGCTATGCCGACCATTGCCTGCGCATCCCCATGCGCGCGGAGGCGCGCAGCCTGAATCTGTCCAATACTGCGGCGATCCTGTGCTATGAAGCGCTGCGCCAGCAGAACATGCTCGGGCAGATCGATCTGAATGTCTGAATACCATATCACACGCCTGTGTGAAATCACAAAACAGGAGGAAGCAAGATGAACTACAACAAAATGACCGTCAGGGACGTCCCGCTTTCCGGAAAAAAGGTGCTCCTGCGCTGCGACTTCAATGTCCCGCAGGACAAAACGACCGGTGAGATCACGAGCGATAAGCGCATCGTGGCCGCGCTGCCGACCATCCGCTATCTGCTTGACAACGGCGCTGCCGTGATCGCCTGCTCGCATCTCGGCAAGCCGAAGGGCACGTGGAAAGAGAGCCTCACGCTCGCTCCTGTGGCCAAGCGCCTGTCGGAGCTGCTGGGCATGGAAGTCATCTTTGCCAAGGACATCATCGGCGAGGATGCTAAGGCCAAGGCGGCCGCGCTGCAGCCGGGCCAGCTCCTGCTGCTGGAGAACCTGCGCTTTGATCCCCGCGAGGAGAAAAACGATCCCGAATTCGCCAGGGAGCTTGCCTCCATGGCGGAGCTCTATGTCTCCGATGCGTTCGGCACGGTGCACCGTGCGCACGCTTCCACCGCCGGTGTCGCGGCGTATCTGCCCGCGTATGCCGGACTGCTGATCGAGAAAGAGCTGTCCGTCATGGGCAAGGCGCTCGAGGATCCGAAGCGCCCGTTTGTGGCCATCCTCGGCGGTGCGAAGGTGTCCGATAAGATCGGCGTCATCAACAACCTGCTCGAAAAGGCCGACACGATCATCATCGGCGGCGGCATGGCCTATACGTTTATCAAGGCGCAGGGCGGCGAGATCGGCACGTCCCTGCTCGAGGCAGACAAGATGGACTATGCGCTTGAGATGATCCAGAAGGCGAAGGACCGCGGCGTGAAGCTGCTGCTCCCGGTGGACACCATGGCCGGCGATCAGTTTGCCGCCGACTGTGCGCGCAAGGTTGTGCCGACCAATGCTATCCCGGCCGACTGGATGGGCCTGGATATCGGCCCGGAAACCATCAAATTGTTCACGAAGGCCGTCAAGGGTGCCGGTACGGTCGTCTGGAACGGCCCGATGGGCGTGTTTGAGTTCCCGGCCTTTGCCGCCGGCACGGAAGCCGTTGCGGCGGCGCTGGCAGAGTCCGGCGCGGTGACGATCGTCGGCGGCGGTGACTCGGCCGCTGCGGTCGAGAAGCTCGGCTTCGCCGATAAAATGACGCACATTTCCACCGGCGGCGGCGCTTCGCTGGAGTTCCTGGAAGGTAAGGAGCTGCCGGGCGTTGCGTGCCTGCTGGATAAGTAAGTCGCAGAAAGGAATCATTGGATATGAATTTGAAAGAGAGAAAAGCAATCATCGCCGGCAACTGGAAGCTCAATAAGCGCGTGTCCGAGATCCCGGCCTTCACGCAGGAGCTGCAGGCGAATCTTCCCGCCGAGCGCTGCTGTGACGTGGTCATCTGCGCGCCGTATCCGCTCATTGCCGCGCTGGAGACGGCGGGGCAGGGCTGCCACCTCGGCGTCGGCGCACAGGACGTGTCCGAGCACCAGCACGGCGCATTCACCGGCGAGGTGTCTGCCGAGCAGCTCAGCGACCTCGGCGCGCAGTACTGCATCGTCGGCCACAGCGAGCGCCGCAGCTACCACGGCGAGACCGACCTGCAGGTCAATGCCAAGACGAAGATCCTGCTCGACAACAGCATCACGCCGATCATCTGCGTCGGCGAGAGTCTTGCGCAGCGCGAGCATGATTTGACCGAGACGTATGTCGCCTATCAGGTCGCAGCGGCCTTCTCCGGCCTCACGGCCGAGCAGGCCATGCACTGCGTCATCGCCTATGAGCCCCTGTGGGCCATCGGCACCGGCAACACCGCCACGAGCGCGCAGGCGCAGGAAGTCTGCGCGTCGATCCGCGCCACGCTCGGCAAACTCTATGACCTTGAGACGGCCCAGACAATCAGCATCCTTTACGGCGGCTCCATGAACGCGGGCAACGCGGCCGAACTGCTGGCTCAGCCGGATATCGACGGCGGCCTGATCGGCGGCGCGTCGCTCAAGCCGGTCGATTTCTCGAAGATCGTCGCCGCGACGGCGCAGGGAGCCTGCGAATGAGCAACGGGAAAGTCGCACTCATCATTCTCGATGGCTACGGCATCGGCGAGCCGAACGACGGCAACGCCATTTACATGGCCCAAACGCCGGTCATGGACGGCCTCCTGCAGCGCTGGCCGCACACGAAGCTGTCCGCTTCGGGGCTGGACGTCGGCCTGCCGGACGGGCAGATGGGCAACAGCGAAGTCGGCCACACGAACATCGGCTCCGGCCGCGTCGTGTTTCAGGATCTGCCGCGCATTACGAAAGCCATTGAGGATGGGACATTCTTTGAAAATCCGGTCTATGCAGCAGCACTGGACAACGCAGCAAACGGCAAGGCCCTGCATATCCTCGGCCTTCTGTCTGACGGCGGTGTGCACAGCCACATCCGGCACATCTTTGCCATGGTGAAAATGGCGCACGACCGCGGCATCGGGCGCGTGTACCTGCACTGCTTCCTCGACGGACGCGATGTTGCGCCCACGAGCGGAGCTGGCTATGTCCGGCAGCTGCGCGATTACTGTGCCGAGCTTGACACCGGCAAGATCGCAACGCTGCAGGGCCGCTTCTACGGCATGGACCGCGACAAGCGCTGGGATCGCATCGAGGCCAGCTACAACGCCATGGTCTGCGGCGAGGGCATACAGGATCCCGACCCCGTTCATGCGATGGAGGCCAGCTACGCCGCCGGTGTGACGGATGAATTCGTCAAGCCCGTTGTCTGCGACCCGAACGGGCGCATTCAGTCCGGCGACAGCGTTATCTTCATGAATTTCCGTCCCGACCGTGCGCGGGAAATGACCTATGCGCTCACGCAGCCGGACTTTGACGGCTTCCGGCGCAAGATCGTTGCGGAGCATCTGCACTATGTCTGCACGACGCGCTACGATGAGAAGCTCACCGGCCTCCCGGTCGCGTTTCCGCCCGAGGAGCTGCACGATACGCTCGGCGAGATCGTCAGCGCCCACGGCCTGCGCCAGCTGCGCATCGCGGAGACGGAGAAATATGCGCACGTCACGTTCTTCTTCAACGGCGGTACGGAGACACAGTACCCCGGCGAGGACCGCGTGCTCATCCCGTCGCCGCGCGAGTATCCGACCTATGACCTCATCCCCGAGATGAGCGCTTTCAAGATCAAGGATGAGCTGGTCCGGCGCATTCGCACCGGTACATATGACATGATCGTCTGCAACTTCGCCAACTGCGACATGGTTGGCCACACCGGCGTGATGCCGGCCGCCATTCAGGCGGTCGAGTGCGTGGATCGCTGCCTCGGCGAGGTCGTCGCGGCGGCGCAGGAGATGGGCTACACGCTGCTCGTCACCGCGGACCACGGCAACGCCGACCGCATGGTCGAGCCGGACGGTTCGCCCAACACGGCGCACACAACGAATCTCGTGCCGCTGGTGCTCGTCGGCAGCGATCTGCCGCTGCGCCCGCACGGCCGCCTTTCCGATATCGCACCCACCATGCTCGAACTCATGCACATCGAGCCCAAACCCGCAATGACAGGCGAGAGCCTTATCGAAAAATCATAAAGGAGTATGAACATGAAGGATTATTTTGAAATTGTGGACGTTAGCGCCAGAGAGATTCTCGACTCCCGCGGCAATCCGACCGTGGAAGTGGAGGTCACGCTCGACGACGGCACCGTCGGCCGTGCGGCCGTTCCGTCCGGCGCTTCCACCGGCATCTACGAGGCCTGCGAGCTGCGCGACGGCGATAAGAGCCGTTACCTCGGCAAGGGCGTGCTCAAAGCCGTGGAGAACGTGAACGTCGAGATCGCCGAGGCGCTGCAGGGCATGAACGTGCTCGACCAGACCTCGATCGACAAGCTCCTCATTGAGCTCGACGGCACGCCGAACAAGACCCGCCTCGGCGCCAACGCCATCCTCGGCGTGTCCCTCGCGTGCGCGAAGGCCGGCTCGCTGGCGACCGGCCAGAGCCTGTATAACTACATCGGCGGCTGCAATGCCAAGACCCTTCCGGTGCCGATGATGAACGTGCTCAACGGCGGCGCACACGCCACCGGCAGCAACGTCGATATTCAGGAGTTCATGATCATGCCCGTCGGCGCCAAGAGCTTCTCCGAGGCGCTGCGTATGTGCTCGGAAGTGTTCCACGTGCTCAAGAAGGTCGTTCCGGCCTCCGGCGTGGGCGATGAGGGCGGCTACGCGCCGAACCTCGACAGCGACGAGGACGCGCTCAAGGCGCTCGTCAAGGCCATCGAGCTGGCCGGCTACAAGCCGTATGACGATTTTATGATCGCCATCGACAGCGCCTGCTCCGAGTGGTTCAACGCCGAGGACGGCTGCTATCATCTGCCGAAGCGCGGCATCGTCATGACCCGCGAGCAGATGGTCGACATGTACGCCGACTTCGTGGAGAAGTACCCGATCATCTCCCTGGAGGACGGCATGGCCGAGGACGACTGGGAAGGCTGGAAAATGCTCATGGATCGCCTCGGCAAGAAGGTCCAGCTCGTAGGCGACGATCTGTTCGTCACGAACGTCCAGCGCATCAAAAAGGGCATCGAGCTCGGCGCTGCCAATGCGGTGCTCATCAAGCTCAACCAGATCGGCACCCTGACCGAGACGCTCGACGCCATCCAGATGGCGCACCGCGCCGGCTGGACGGCCGTCGTCTCGCACCGCTCCGGCGAGACCGAGGACACCACGATCGCGGACATCTCCGTTGCCGTCAACGCCGGCCAGATCAAGACCGGTGCGCCGAGCCGCACGGACCGCGTGGCGAAGTACAACCAGCTCCTGCGCATCGAAGACGAGCTGTTTGACGTGGCGCAGTACCCCGGCAAGGACGCATTCTTCAGCATCAAAAAGTAATTTTCCCCAACCAGTATAAAAGGTGTTTGCGTGGGTGACAATACCCATGCAAACACCTTTTTTCTTGGAGGGAAACACGATGGAACCGAACAAGGACAAAAAACCGGAGAAGAGATCCGTACGCTTCATCGAAGGCAAGGGCTTCTACATAGCCCTCGTCCTGTGCGCAGCGGTGATCGGCGTTTCCGCCTGGTCACTGCTGTCGGGTACGAAGACTATGGACAGCGAACACGATCAGAACGCGGTGCTGGAAGTGACGCCTGCGCCGACAATCCCTGCGCCGGAGACGGCGGAACCCACACCGGAGATGACGCCGGAGCCGGAAATTCCGGCCGAGGATACAGCCGTAGCGGCGGCGCAGGACAAGTACGTCTGGCCGGTAGACGGCGCTGTGCTGCGGCCGTATGCCATGACGGCGCTGACCTACGATGAGACCATGTCGGACTGGCGCACGCATGACGGCATTGACATTGAGGCCAAATACGGCACAGTTGTCTCGGCCATGGCGTCCGGCACGGTAACGAAGGTGTATTACGATGATCTGTACGGCACGACCGTCGTGACCGAGCGGGAGGACGGGCTGCGGTGCACGTACGCCAATCTTGAGTCGATCCCGACGGTGAATGTCGGCGATCAGGTTTCCGTAGGGGATACCATCGGCTCGGTCGGCGATTCCGCCGGCTGCGAGTCGGCACAGGAGAGCCACCTGCATCTGTCGGTCGCGGCCTCCGGGCAGAGCGTGTCGCCGCTGGATTATCTGCCGCAAAAAAATTAAAAATTCGCCGCAAAACTTATTGACAACAGGAGCATTGTTTGGTACAATGCTCCTTGCGTTTGGCAGTTGGCAAGGCGCGAACAACATGGCGGCATAGCTCAGTTGGCCAGAGCATTCGGTTCATACCCGAAGTGTCCCCGGTTCGAATCCAGGTGCCGCTACCAAGGGGATGCTGCACCCGCAGCATCCCATCTTAGGCCCGTTGGTCAAGTGGTTAAGACACCGCCCTTTCACGGCGGTAACATGGGTTCGAGTCCCGTACGGGTCACCATTTGGAGGCTTAGCTCAGCTGGTTAGAGCGCATGCTTCACACGCATGAGGTCGATGGTTCGAGCCCATTAGTCTCCACCAGCAAAATCCTGTGTTCTTTGAACACAGGATTTTCTTGTTTCAGGAGGTGCTTATGAAGCTGATCGCTTTGGATCTGGACGGGACCCTGCTCAATTCGGACAAGGTCGTTTCCGAAAGAAATGCCGCTGCGCTTTCGCTTGCAGCCGCGCAGGGGAACGTGATCGCTCCAGCGACCGGGCGCGCCCTGCGGGCGATCCCGGAGCAGGTGATGGCGTTTCCGTTCGTGCACTATGCCATTACGATCAATGGCGCGAAAGTGTCGGATACGCGCACCGGACAAGCGCTCCTGCGCGCGGAGATCGCGCTCGATACCTGCCTGCGCCTGCTCGATTTTGTCGGACGTTATGACGCGATGTATGACTGCTATTGGAATGACACCGGTTGGGTCGATCGGTCGTTTCTGGAGCGGGTGCGCTACTATAATTCCGATGAGGAAGTGGTCACGCTCCTGCGGACCACCCGCGCACCGGTGGATGATCTGAAGGCGTTCCTGCGTGAAAACGGCCAGCCGGTGCAGAAGGTGCAGCTCTGCTTTCGGGATATGGCCGAGCGCGAGACGGCCCGGGCAGAGATCGCGGCGGCGTTCCCGGATATCCTGGTCACGTCGTCCTTCCGCAACAATCTGGAGCTCAACGCCGCCGACGCGGACAAGGGCAGGGCACTGCTCGCGCTCGCGCAGCATCTGGGCATTCCGGCCGCAGACACCATCGCCTTCGGTGACAGCTCCAACGATCTGCGCATGCTGCGCGCTGCCGGCACGAGCGTTGCCATGGGCAATGCCGCACCCGAGGTGCGCGCGGTCTGCGGCTGCGTGACCGATACCAACGATCACGACGGCGTGGCGGCGTTTCTTTATGCGCACGTTCTGCACGGAAAATGAGATAAAAAAAGACCGCGTTCCGAAGAACGCGGTCTTTTCCATGCGGGAAATTACTTCTTGAGGTTGGCCTTGATGACCTCGCCCAGAATGGTCATGCCCTTTTCGATCTTCTCTTCGGGCATGCAGGAGTAGTTCAGGCGGATGCAGTTATTGTGGCCGGCGTCCGGGAAGAAGCCATCGCCCTGAACGTACGCGACGTTGCGCGCCAGGCACTGCTTTGCCATCTCGTTGGTGTTAATGTACTCCGGCAGCTCGACCCAGGTGAACAGGCCGCCGTTGGGGTGGGTGAACTTCGCCTCAGGCGGGAACTCGCGCTCCATAGTCGCCATCATGACGTCACGGCGCTTGCGGTAGCACTCCTTGATGGTGGCAACGTGCTCGTCGAGGTCGAACATGTCGATGAACTTGGAGACAACGAGCTGCGCCTCAGTGGAAGCCTGCAGAGACGCGGCCTGCGCGAGGAAGTTGTACTTCTGGAGGATCTCGCCGTCGGCGCAGACCCAGCCCAGACGGTAGCCGGGCGCCAGGATCTTGGAGAAGGTGCCCAGGAAGACAACGAGGCCCTTGGTGTCCATGCTCTTGAGCGCGGGCAGGTACTCGCCTTCAAAGCGGAGCTCGCCATAGGGGTTATCCTCAACGACGGGGATCTCGTACTTATTGATGATGTCCATGAACTGCTTGCGGCGCTCGAGCGGCCAAGTGCGGCCGGACGGGTTCTGGAAGTCGGGGATGACGTAGATCATCTTGACGTTCTCGGTCGTGGCGAGCACTTTCTCAAGCTCTTCCATGATCATGCCGTCGCCGTCGGTGGGGATGGCGACAAAGTTCGGCTCGCAGGCCTTGAAAGCGTTCAGAGCGCCGAGGTAGGACGGGCTCTCAATGATGACGACATCGCCCTTGTCGCAGAAAACACGTGCCGAGTAATCCAGACCCTGCTGAGAGCCAGAGGTCACGAGAATGTTGTCCGCGCTGGTCTTGATGTTGAGCTTCGCTTCCATGCGATCGGCGATCTGCTGACGGAAGTGCTCAAAGCCGTTGGTGCTGGAGTACTGGAGTGCGACTCTGCCCTGCTCATCGAGGACGGCGTCGGTCGCGGCTTTGATTTTGTCAACGGGGAAGAGCTCGGGCGCGGGCATGCCGCCGGCAAACGAGAGCACTTCCGGCTTGTTGGCCAGAGCGAGGAGCTCGCGGATCGCGGAACCCTTCAGCTGGCTCATTCTGCTGGAAAACTGTACCATTTCTGAATTTCCTCCTTATTTTGCAGGTAATGATGAACAAAATCATCTATTACTTCTCATCATATTTAAGCACATTTTCATAGCAAAGTAAACCGTTTCCACGAATTCCAGCGAAAATTTTCGTTTTCATAATTTACACGGTTGTTTTTATTTCTTGACATAGAACGGGAAATTCGATATGATGAGGCAAAGGGGTGTTCAGCATGATCGGAACCACGCTTAAAAAACTGCTGGATGAACGCGAGATCAAGGTCAACGAATTTGCGCGGCAGATCCATGTGCCCGCGCAGACGCTCTACAGCATCATCCGGCGCGACAATATGAAGATCGATTTTGAACTGCTGCTGCGTATCTGCGATGCGTTGCATGTCCCGCTGGAGACGTTCTGCGGCACAGGCAGCACCGACCAGCCGACGCCCGAGGAGTGGGAGACGCTCTGGAAGCTGCGCCGTCTGGATGCGCACGGCCGGCTCGTGACGCTGCAGCTGCTGGATGCCGAGTGCGCGCGCATGCAGGCTTCCGAGCAGCAGCCGGAGCAGCAGAAGATCATCCCGCTGTATATGACACCGGCCGCAGCCGGCTATGCCTCGCCGGCCTTCGGGGACGACTATGAGGATTATGCCGTCGCGGCGGATTCGGAGGCGGATTTCGCGGTGCGCATCACCGGCGACAGTATGGAGCCGTACATCCATGACGATTCCATTGTGCTCGTCAAACGCGGCGCCACGATCTACGATGGGGACATCGGTCTGTTTTTCGTGGACGGCGATATGAAGTGCAAGCAGTACTGCCAGGACTACCTCGGCAATGTGTATCTGTTCTCCCTCAACCGTGCGCGCAAGGATGCGGATGTGACGATCAGCGCCTCATCCGGCATCACCATCTGCTGTTTTGGCAAGGTGCTGCTCAAGGGCAAGATCCCGCTGCCGCAGGACTGAAAAAAGCAACGGCCATCCGCCGATCGGCGGATGGCCGTTTTGCATACTTTTATGTATCAGCGGTACATGAACGAGTAGTCCACGCTTAGGTCGCTGCCGGTCCAGGAGCTGTCGAGCTTGCTGAGTGTACGCGCATAGCCCTCTTCGTCCTCTTTGTACGGGCGCGGGCGGTAGTCATTCTTGCTGTCCGTGCTCGACAGACGGCAGGGGATGAGATCGTAACCGTCGACGGCCCAGCTGTCGCCGTCTTTTTTCACAGTCACCTGTGCGATCGCCGTGTCCACGTCGCGCGGAGCGGTGTTGCCGCCGAAGCTGAAGTTGCCGAGACTGTAGAAGATATAGCCGCCGTTGTAGGCTTCCATCTTCTGCAGGACATGCGGGTGCGTGCCGAAAACGATGTGCGCGCCCGCGTCAATGGCTGCGTGCGCAAAGGATTCCTGATTTGCAGTCACCTTGTAGCTGCCCTCCGTGCCCCAGTGCGGGGCGAAGATCAGAATGTCCGCGCCGACTTCCTTGAGTTTCTGGATCCCGGTGGTGATGTTGCTTTTGCTCAGGCCGGTCCACCCCGGACAGTAGATGCCGATCTTCAGTCCATGCTCGGTCGTGATCACCTTGGATTCTCCGGCGGCTGCCCACGGAACGCCAACAGCGTCGAGCGCGGCCTTTGTGTCCGCGACGCCTTTGGCGCCGAAGTCGTCCGTGTGGTTGTTGCCGAGTGTGGCGCACTCCACGCTGCCCTGCACCAGGATATCCGCATAGGACGACGGGCCGCGGAAATAGAACAGGGAAGAGGACTTGAGCTTTTCATCCGAAAACGTGCACTCGAGGTTTGCAAGGGTGAATTCGTCCTGATCCAGGTAGTCTACCACGCCGGAAAATGGCCAGGACGTCCCGTTTTTATCAATATAGCTGTCAAAATCGCGCCCGGTCTGGATCGAGGCAAGCGTGCAGTCGCCGACCATGGAGATGACAAACGTGTCCGGCTCCTTTGGCTTGTCGGCGTTTTGCACTGGACGCGGCGTACCGGCTGCACTGCCGCGGTCAGGCATTGTGATGGGGTCCTTCGCCAGAACGTCGCAGGTCATGATTGCGACCCAGACGCCGAGCCCGATGGCGATTACGAGCACAACGATCAGAAAAATACCGGATTTGGAGAGCTTCATGGCGTCACCTTTTCAAAACAGACTAATGTTAATATTATAAACGACCGGTCGGAAAATGTAAATATCGCATTTCGCTCTTGTCCGCGCGGCGTGTTCGGGGTACAATAGGGCGATTACATTGGGAGTGACGATGCCATGGAACGAAATTATCCGAAAATTCAGATCACGGACAAGGCAGCGCGCAGCCTGCGCAGCGGCCACCCGTGGGTCTATGCAGACGAAGTGCTGCAGGCAGACGCTGCCTGCGTCGACGGGCAGATCGTGGATGTGACCACGCGCAGCGGCCACTGGCTCGGCGCCGGGTTTTATAACAGCGCGTCCAAGATCCGCGTGCGCGTGCTCTCGCGCAACGCGAATGATCGCTTTGACGAGGCATTCTGGGCGCGGCGCATTCGGTACGCGGTCGATTACCGCCGCACGGTCATGGGGCAGGATTTCGACAACTGCCGCCTGATTTTCGGCGAGGCGGACGGTTTCCCGGGGCTGACGGTCGATCGCTTCGGCCCGATCCTGGTCGCACAGGTGCTCTCGCTGGGCATGGAGCTGCGAAAGCAGCAGCTGTTCGCGCTCCTGCTGCAGACGCTGCACGCAGACGGTGCGCAGATCGACGCGATCTACGAGCGCAATGACGTCAAGCTCCGGCAGAAAGAAGGCATGGAGCAGGGGACAGGCTTTGTGACGCTCGACGGTCTTCGGACGGATCTGGACGGACACGTGACGATCCGGGAAAACGGCATCCTGTACGATGTGGATTATATCCACGGACAGAAAACCGGTTTTTTCCTCGATCAGAAGTATAACCGCCGCGCAGCGGCGCAGCTCGCACAGGGCAAGCATGTGCTCGACTGCTTCACGCACACCGGGGCTTTCGGGCTCAACTGCGCAGCGGCAGGCGCGGCATCCGTCTTGTCGGTGGATGTATCGGAAGATGCACTCACGACCGCGCGGCACAATGCAGCGCTCAACGGCCTGCAGGATCGCGTGGAGTATCTCTGCGCCGATGTGTTCGACCTGCTCACGAAGCTGGCCGAGCAAAAGCGCGGGGCATATGATTATATCATCCTTGACCCGCCGGCCTTCACCAAGAGCAGCGCGACCGTGGCGAACGCCATCCGCGGCTATAAGGAGATCAATCTCAAAGCCATGCGCATCCTGCCGCGCGGCGGCTATCTGGCCACGTGCTCGTGCTCGCACTTCATGACGGACGATCGTTTCCGCGCCATGCTGGCGGACGCCGCCAGAGACGCGCAGGTCTCCCTGCGGCAGATCGAGGCACGGCAGCAGGGGCCGGATCATCCGATCCTCTGGAACGTGCCGGAGACGGATTATTTGAAGTTCTATCTGTTTCAGATCGTATGACACAGGCGAAAAAAGCCTCGCAGAGTTTGCCGCCCGCAGGCGGCAAAGCATTGCAATCATTTCCTCTCGAGACATGTGCGTGAGAGAAAATGCTTCTCAGGCTGCAAGTGTGGAATTTGTGTGCAACCGGCACACAAATTATGCGCGCAGCAGACTGCAAGCCCTTTGTCGGAAAAACCCGGAGGGTTTTTCCGACAGGCTCAAAAAGCCCGTTGGCAAACTGCCAACGGGCTTTTCCATATCTGGATTTACAGCACGTTCATGAGGTTGAACGCAATGATCAGGCCAGCAAACACGATGGAGACCGTGGAGCAGAGCTTGATGAGGATGTTCAGGGACGGGCCGGAAGTATCCTTGAACGGGTCGCCGACAGTATCGCCAACGACAGCCGCCTTGTGCTGGGGGCTGCCCTTGCCGCCGTGGTTGCCGCGCTCGATATACTTCTTTGCGTTATCCCAGGCGCCGCCTGCGTTGGACATGAACACGGCCATCGCAAAGCCGGTGACGGACACGCCGCCGAGCAGGCCGACAACGCCGGTGGGTCCAAGGATCAGGCCGGTGACGATCGGGACGACAACAGCCAGCAGCGCCGGAGCGACCATCTCGTGCAGAGCGCCCTTGGTGCACAGGCTGACGCAGGCCGCGTAATCCGGGTCTGCCTTGTAGTCCATGATGCCGACGATCTCGCGGAACTGACGGCGCACTTCCACGACGATGGACTGCGCAGCGGTCTGCACAGCGCTCATGGTCAGTGCGGAGAAAACGAAGGTAAGCATCGCGCCGATGAACAGGCCGACCAGAACGGACGGGCTCGTCAGCGTGAAGTTGAGGGTCTCGGGCGTGCGGGTCTGCACGATGTTGACGTAGGACACGAGCAGCGCCAGAGCGGTCAGGGAAGCAGAGCCGATCGCAAAGCCCTTGCCGGTGGCAGCAGTGGTGTTGCCAAGGGAATCGAGGGCGTCGGTGCGGTCGCGAACTTCTTCCGGCAGGCCGGACATCTCGGCAATGCCGCCGGCGTTGTCGGCCACGGGGCCGTAAGCGTCGGTCGCAAGGGTGATGCCGAGGGTGGAGAGCATGCCGACAGCGGCAATGCCGATGCCGTACAGGCCCTGGTTGAACTCAGCAGTGAACGCACCGCTGGCATCGATGATCGTGGTGGTGCCGCCTGCGCAGAAGTAGCTGAGCAGGATGGCGACGGAGACAATCAGAATGGAAGCCATGGTGGACTTCAGGCCCAGGGAGATACCGCCGATGATGATCGTAGCGGAGCCGGTCTCGGAAGCCGCGGCCAGCTGCTGGGTGGGCTTGTAGTTGTCAGAGGTGTAGTACTCGGTGAAGTAGCCGATGGCGCAGCCGCCGATGAGACCGCAGAGGATGGCGACGTAAACGCCCCAGCAGTGCTGCTCGGGTCCGAGAATGAGGTAGGACAGGGGCAGGGCGAGCACAGCGGAGAGGGCGGCAGCCGTGTAGGTGCCGGTGCGCAGGCTCTTGAGCAGGGACATCTGAGTAGCGTCTTCCTTCGTCTTGATGAGGAAGGAGCCAATCAGCGAGCAGACAATGCCGCAGACAGCCAGCGCAACGGGCAGCAGCATGCCGCTCCAGCCATAGTTGGCGGCGGCGCTCAGCGCGAAGGTGGCAAGGATGGAGCCGACATAGGACTCGTACAGGTCAGCGCCCATACCGGCAACGTCGCCGACGTTATCGCCGACGTTGTCCGCGATGGTCGCGGGGTTACGCGGGTCATCTTCCGGAATACCGGCTTCGACTTTACCGACGAGGTCGGCGCCGACGTCAGCAGCCTTGGTGTAGATACCGCCGCCGACACGGGCAAACAGTGCCATGAAGGAAGCGCCCATGCCGTTCATGACCATGATGTTGGCAAGCACGGTGGGATCGGTGATCTTGCCAATGTAGCGCAGGCCGATAAACCAGAGCGTGATGTCCAGAATGCCGAGGCCGACGACCGTGAAGCCCATGACCGTGCCGGAAGAGAAGGCAACGTTCAGGCCGTGGTTCAGGCTCTCGTGCGCGGCATTGGCCGTGCGGGCATTGGCGGCAGTGGCGATCTTCATGCCGATCAGGCCGGCGAGCATCGACCAGATGCCACCGGTCAGGAACGCAAACGGCGTCACTCTGGAAAGCATCTGGCCCTTGGAAGCAAAGGCGATGATCAGCAGGATGACAAATACGACTGCAAACACTTTTGCAACAGTGGAATACTGCTGCTTCAGGTAGGCGTTGGCACCGGCGCGGATCGAAGAAGCGATCTTGACCATCTTCTCGTCGCCTTCAGAGCACTTCATAACTTTGCACTTCTGCAGGTAGGCGAAAATCAGGGCGAGCGCGGCTCCGACGAAGCCGATCCAGAATAGGTTATCCATGGTTTTCCTCACTCCTAATATTTTGGGCTTTGGCCGGCGTGCTCTCTTCCATACGCCGGTCAACTGTCTTGATGACGTACATATATTAAACTAATCTGATCATAAAAGCAAATACTTCTTGCAAAAACGATGAATTTTTTTGCGTTTTTTTCGCCAGAACTGTTCACTTTGCGCTTCCGCGAAAAAAGAAGAGGGAGAACCGGGCGGTTCTCCCTCTTTCGGGGTGATTGCAGAAGTGATTACTTCTTGGCGAGACCCTTCTGGCGAGCGTACTCGGCAGCACC